>TARA_B110000483_G_scaffold54360_1_pt1 | contig 92710 bp, 75 predicted proteins | sample TARA_B110000483 | Tara Oceans TARA_B110000483 (sample SAMEA4398176) | marine metagenome | biome: Polar Biome; feature: [SRF] surface water layer (ENVO:00010504); material: water (ENVO:00002006), including particulate matter (ENVO:01000060) such as... | depth 5 m
GCACGCGAGCTGGGTTCAGAACGTCGCGAGACAGTTCGGTCTCTATCTACTATGGGCGTTAGAAATTTGAGGAGAGCTGACATTAGTACGAGAGGACCATGTCGGACGCACCTCTAGTGTACCTGTTATGGCGCCAGCTGTATCGCAGGGTAGCTACGTGCGGTTGGGATAAGTACTGAAAGCATATAAGTACGAAGCCCACTTCAAGATGAGATTTCTCTTAAGGGTCGTTCAAGATGAGGACGTTGATAGGCTATAGGTGTAAAGGCAGTAATGTCATAGCCGAGTAGTACTAATTACCCGTGGATTTTTTGTCCCGATTTTTTTATGTTGCTTCCGATATGCCAAATTACCTTGTTAAAACATGGTGGTTATTGCGTCGGGGATCACTTCTTCCCATTCCGAACAGAGTCGTTAAGCCCGATTGCGCCGATGGTACTGGTTAATTCCGGGAGAGTAGGACGCCGCCATAACTCATACGAAAACCCTCGCTGACGCGAGGGTTTTTGCGTTTTAAAAAGTTAATGTTAAAATATTTACTTATGGGTTTTGCAAATCCCTTAAATTTGGACTGATGAGTAGATGTTGCTTGAATTTTTTCGGTTTTTTATTTTGCGGTTTTCATATAGGTGCGCAAAGTATAGATTCATCTGAGTATTCTATCTATTCAGCTGACTCTAATTCTTTGTATCCATTCTACGATGTTACTGTTGATACTGTATTTGAAAATGATAGTACTAGTTTTGAGGTTTTAGAAAATTTATTTAATGGTGATTCTAGTGGTTGGAGAAAGATCGATTTTGTAGATTACAAAATCCATGGTATTGAGCCAATTTGGACAAATTTATTTACTTTAATTGGAAGTGTCGGCTCTCCGTCATATGACCCATTAATTGGTCTAGAGGCTGAAGATCACAGTTTTTCTGGATTTTTAAGTTCTCGAAACAATTCAAGTGCGTTAAATTTTCGTAGAGGTCCATTACCTATGCTCGAATGGCTCTATTCGGACGGTCATGGGCGCGGTCAGTCTTTTGGATTTAGAGCTAGTGCCAGTGTAAATACAAACGAACACTATGACGTTCGATACATAAGGACACAGACCCGGGGAACACTTGTGAATGAATCATACTTGAGGGATGATTTATTACTTAAAACTATGGTGATTCGTCCGAAAATAGGTTTGAAGTGGATAGCTTTTGTTCGGTATCAGTCTGGCGAGTCCAGTGAGACTGGTGGTCTTTTGGATAAGACTCAATTAGATTCTAATTTATTTAATTGGAATAGAGAATTAGTAACGACTCGATTTTCCAATGATGTTAATTCTTTATACAAGGCCCTGAGCTGGGAGGCTTGTATGTCAACTGTAAATTTATCGGATAGTAAATACCAATATCATTTTAGGTCTTCAGGCTTTTTTCATAACAAAATATTTGATGCACCGAGTTTAATGATTAACGATAGTTTAGAATCTCAAAAGAGCCGAACGGAATTCTCAATTTCACGCTCAGGATTGAATGAAAAGGTATATTTTTCTTTAGGCGTTCAGAACAGATTACAAAGCCGTAACTCAATTGATTCAGCTAATGGCATTATCTGGGATCCATATTTAAGCTTGCGTAATGCAGTTTTTGATTTAGAATATCGTCCCCTGTCGGCGTCATATAATTTTTCTATTGGTCCTGTTAATTTATTGAAAGAGATTCTTTTTTCCAGTATAAATGTAAAAAGAAAGCTGCCATCATTTTGGTCGGGGCAATTACAAGAGAATGTTTCTTACCAGAGTGGGGTAATATTCTTAAAGCAAAAACACACACGCCTAAGCTCTTCACTTCTCCTTTCGCAGGGGGATAATGTTTTGATTAACTCCATAAATAGTAACGACGCAGTTTGGGGATTTCGAGAGGGTTATAGTGTATTGAAATTTTCCATTATTGGCGATTTAGCGAAGTCATTCAAATATAAATTGCATTATTCTCTTGCATCACGCCTAGATTTAGGAATTGCTCCTTGGTTTGGTGAGTTATTTTACAGCAAAGAATGGAGCTTAAATCCAAACACCTCAATATTTTTTGGAATCAATGCATCTGGATGGGCGGGAAAATGGAATCGGCCTTTTTATATTCCTGAAAGAGGCACTTTTGCATTTAATAATTCTGTCATTCAGAATGACAAATTATTGAGTGGTCTAATTAGTCCTTTTGTTGGCGTAAGGTTTAAATCAGAAGCTGAGATCATACTAAATTTCCAGAATGTGAATCAAGGATGGCTGCCTAATACTGTTTTCCTTGTGGAAAATTACCCTTCACCTCCACTAGCATTAAGGGTTACAGGTCGATGGAGAATGTTTAATTAGATGTCGCTCATAATATGATACGACTCGTTTCTTGAAGCATTTATTTTACAAACAGCTAAGAATTTTAAAAAGGATCATCATTGTTGGGGTCTATGATATCGCCGAATTGATCTCCGGCAGCAGCATTCATTCTTGACTCATATACTGCTGGGTTAGAAGCCATGCCTATATTTTCAAGATCACTAAATTTTGCCATGTTTGCTTCGAATCTCAACCGCACCTTTTCTAACGACCCATTACGATGTTTTGCCACTATTAATTCACCTTGTCCGTCGCACGGTGTTCCGTCATCGTCCCATTCATGTATTTGATAGTATTCGGGTCGGTAGATAAATGAAACTATATCGGCATCTTGCTCGATTGCTCCAGATTCTCTAAGGTCTGAAAGTAAAGGTCTCTTACTTCCTCCCCTGGTTTCAACCGCTCGACTTAATTGAGATAATGCTATAACTGGAATATCAAGCTCTTTTGCAATGCTTTTTAGAGATCTAGAAATAGTAGAAATTTCTTGTTCACGATTCCCATTAGACTTTGATACTCCAGCTGTCATTAACTGTAAATAATCGATAACAATAATTTCCACTTTATGTTGGGCAACTAGTCTTCTGCACTTTGCTCTGAGATCAAAAATAGATAGACCTGGAGTGTCGTCTATATAGATTGGTGCGTCCTCTAGTTTTTTAACTTTAGAGCTAAGTTGTTGCCATTCTATTGGCTCTAAATTTCCTTTTCTTAGTTTTTCTGAGTCAATACCTGTTTCTGAGGCTATCAATCTGGTAATTAGCTGCACCGATGACATTTCAAGAGAAAATACACCGATTGGAATATTATGATCAATTGCCATATTTCGAGCCATACTTAGGGCTAAGGCAGTCTTCCCCATTCCTGGTCTGGAAGCAATTATAATTAAATCGGACTTTTGCCAACCGGCTGTAACACGATCGACAGCTTTAAAGCCTGAGGGAACACCTGACAATCCTTCTTTTTTTGAAATATCTTCAATTTTTTGAAGGGCTTGTTTCACCAGCTCAAATGAGCCCTCGTAATTTTTTTTCAAGTTTCCTTGAGAGATATTGAAAAGGTTCTGTTCAGCTACATCCAGTAATTCTAAGACATCATTTGTTTCATCATAAGCCTGCTCTATCATATTGTGGGAGATTCGTATTAACTCTCGCTGTATATGTTTTTGAACTACGATTCTGGCATGGAATTCAATATGTGCAGAAGATGAGACTCTAGTGGAAAGTCCAATTAGTTTTGCTTCGCCACCAATATTATTAAGTTCACCTTCCTTTTTTAATCGTTGAGAAACTGTAAGAATATCAATTGGGTCTGAATCTCCAAAGAGTTGAGTGATTGCTTCGAAAATTTTTTGATGGCCATCGACATAAAAACTTTCGGAAGAGAGAATATCAATTACTTTAGAAAGAGCGTCTCTGTCAATTAGTAAAGCTCCAAGAACAGCCTCTTCCAATTCTATAGCTTGTGGAGGGATTCTTCCAACTCCGGATAAAGGCAGAATATTTGTCTCGTTGGATCTGTTTGATTTAGATTTTAAAGCTTTATCCATTTTAGGTGGTTTTTCTTTTAGGATTCTTCATAAACACCCATTTGACAAAATTTATCAACTCGACTTTTAATCAACTTATCGGTTGGTATGTTTTTTAATTCTTCATATAGGTTAGAAATTGACTCAGACAAGATATTAAACATTTCGCTTGGATTTCTATGTGCTCCTCCTGAAGGCTCATTAATAATACCATCAATTAGCCCATTAGAAAGCATGTCATTTGCTGTCAGCTTGAGAGCCTCTGCAGCTTTCTCTTTGTGGTCCCAGCTTCTCCAAAGAATTGAGGAACAGGACTCTGGGCTGATAACAGAGTACCATGTGTTCTCTAGCATTATGACTTTATCTCCGACGCCAATTCCAAGGGCACCACCAGAAGCTCCTTCTCCAATAATTATACAAATTATTGGAACTTTTAAACGAGACATTTCTAAAATATTTCGCGCTATCGCTTCTCCTTGTCCTCGTTCCTCAGCCTCAACTCCTGGAAATGCACCAGGTGTGTCAATTAAAGTCACAACGGGTCTGCCAAACTTTTCAGCTTGCTTCATAAGCCTCAATGCTTTTCTATAGCCTTCAGGATTAGGCATCCCAAAATTGCGTAGTTGTCGCATTTTGGTATTTACTCCTTTCTGCTGTCCGATAAAAAGATAGGATTCATCATTAATCATTCCCCATCCACCGACCATTGCTTTATCATCTTTAACGGTCCTATCTCCGTGCAATTCAATAAATGAATTTTTAGTCATTGCTTCCAGGTAAGCAAGTGTATGAGGACGACTGGGGTGTCGACTTAATTGAACTCGTTGCCAAGCAGTAAGTTTTTCTTTGGTTTCAGCCTGAGCAGATAATAATTTGGATTCAAGCTCTTGAAGGCTTTCTTTCATATCGACACCGCTCTCTATTTCAAGAGCTTTAGCTTTTTCTATCTGTTTATCAATTTCTTTTATTGAATCTTCAAATTCTAGGTATTCCATATTTAATAATGCAAAGTTTAAAATTAAAGCTTTCCCATTGCCTTTTGTTTAAAATGTGGAAAACTTAGAGTATAAATCTCTTATGATTTTTTCGATCTATTAAACAAATAATTTTCCCTTTTTCTTTTTCTTTTTTTTAGATATGCATCTAAACTTATTACTGCAAGAATAGTAGACGCTCCAAGGTAAAACATTGGATTCATAGTTTCGGTAGAGCCAAAAATAATTATAGCTAAGATAATTCCATAAACAGGTTCCATGGCAATTGTTAATACGACGGTAAAAGGAGATAAGTACTTCATTATTCTAACTGATTGCACAAAGGCAAAGGAAGTACAAACGCTAGCTAAAATTATCAAATATATCCAGTCATTTGGAGTAGGAGATGAAATCACTTGAATTAAGCCGCCATTAAAAGCCAGATAAACACCTAAAATAATTGACCCTATTCCCATTTCCCAAATGGAAATATCCAATGGCTTCATTTTATTTACTATTCGGCCATTTAAAACTGAAAATAAAGCACTAAGTAAAGCGCTAATTAATCCAAGAGCAATAGCTATCTCATTATCTTGAACAGACTCGATGAGGATAAGCATTCCAGTTACGATACCAAGACCCAATAGTATTTCAGATATATAAATTTTTCTCTTAAAGAAAATAGGTTCAAGAATGGAAACAAAAAAAGGCCCAGTACTCAGGCAAGCTAATGTTAAAGAGACGTTAGAGATTTTGATTGTGTGGTAGAAAGTAATCCAATGAAGAACGATAATAATTGAATTCAAAAAAAGTAAAAAGAATAATCGTTTGTTAGGAAATAAGAATGGTCTTTTTTTAAATTGAAAAAACAAGCCCATAAAAACTGTTGCCAGTGATACCCTATACCACACTATGGGAAGAGCGTCAATACTTATTAATCTGCCTAAAACTCCTGTAAATCCCCATATGAATACTATTATATGCATCCAGAAATAATGGATCGATATTGGGGAATTGTCATTTGGGGAAATTATCGACACTCGGAATTGCTATTTTGCGGCTCTGATGTATAGCACAAAGCCTAGAATTGTGAAAAGAAAATTTGGTAGCCAAATGGCCATAAAAGCGCTGAATATAGGGATGGAGACAAGTACGCCTCCTAATTGCATGAAAAAGATATAAATTACGGCAATAAGTAAACCAATTGCAATTTGTCCTCCAATACCTCCTCTTCTTTTCTCAGAGGACAAAACCACTGCTATAAAAACAAGTATAAATACGGAAAATGGATATGCTATTCTTTTATGCCATTCCATTTCATGAGAAGTTATTGCCTCGGAACCACTTATTCTCTCTTTTTTTAAATATTTCAATAATTGAGGGGAGGTCATTGTAGAAGTGCTCCTAAGATCTGGACTTATTGTAGTCGGGTCAAATGCAAAAGATGTATCTAGCCTGCGGCCACTTTCAAGTTTCATTTCTCCTGACTTCAGCCAGGTTCGCAATGTCCAATTATCAACTTGCCACTGTTTCTGTGAAGTGTCATATCGAACAAAGTCAGCCATTAGCTTCTCAATCATTCTGTCATTTTCGAATCTCTCATAACTAAAGTGATAACCACCTAATCTTTCAGGACTCCATGTTTCAATATATATATAGTGGTCAGGGAGGACTTGACGGTGGATGTTAATTGGACGTTTAATTATTTTATCTTGAACATAAGTGTCTTCAAAATGAATTCTAGCAATATTTGTTTTGGGTATGACAAAATGACTTAGTGTGGAATTGCCGATAAACAATACCAGAGCTCCCAATAGAAAAGGCTTTATGAGTCTTGGAAAAGACACGCCTCCAGTTAAAGCCGCGACTATTTCACTGTCTCTGGCCATTCGTCCAGTCACAAAAATAGTCGACAAAAAAACTATTAATGAGCTGAAAGTTGTTCCGTAAAATGCAAGGAAATTGACGTAATAATCTATGATTATTGTAGATATATCTGCATTTTTATTAATAAAATTATCCACTTTTTGACTGATGTCAAAGACAACGGCAATCATCATAACTAACCCTAAAAAAAGAAAGAAACTTCCTAGGAACCTGAAAAATATATAGCGGTCTAAGCGATTCATTTATTCTTTAACCTTAAAGTCGAGATTGTAATTTAGGAATCATACTGTTTTTCCACGAAACAAAATCGCCATGAATAATATGCTTTCGCGCCTCTTCGACTAACCATAAATAAAATCGTAAGTTATGTAAAGATGCGATTTGTTTACCGAGGGCCTCATTGGAAACAAAGAGGTGTCTTAAATAAGCTTTACTAAAACGATTGTCAACACAGGAATCACCATTCGAATCAATAGGGGATAAATCATCAGCCCACTTTGCGTTTTTTATGTTTATTATACCCTCAGAAGTAAATATTTGTCCGTTTCTCGCATTTCTTGTTGGCATAACACAGTCAAACATATCAACACCTAAGGCTATGTTTTCTAAAATATTAACTGGTGTGCCTACTCCCATTAAGTATCTGGGGCGATCTGTTGGAAGTATGGAGCATACTTTTTCGGTCATTGCATACATCTCTTCAGCAGGTTCGCCAACGCTAAGACCACCTATAGCATTTCCAAATGCCTCTTTACTGGCTACATATTCTGCAGACTGCTTCCTAAGATCAGAATATGTACTTCCTTGAACTATTGGAAATAATGCTTGGCGATAGTCATAAATTCCTTCACTTGAATCCCAATATTCTATGCACCTATCAAGCCATCGATGTGTCCTTAACATAGCCTCTCGGGCATATGTTTTTTCACATGGGTAATTGGTACATTCATCAAAGGCCATGACAATATCGGCTCCAATTTTTCTCTGAATATCCATAACTGATTCTGGAGTGAACATATGTCTGCTTCCGTCGATATGACTTTGGAACTGAACTCCTTCTTCGGTAATTTTTCTTATATGTTGAAGGCTATGCACTTGAAACCCTCCACTATCGGTTAACATCGGCTTATTCCAAGTAATGAATTTATGAATTCCTCCTGCTTTTTCTATAATGTCGGTTCCTGGTCTAAGATATAAGTGATATGTATTGCTCAAGATTATTTGTGCATGTGTATCAATTGTCAAATCCTCAGTGTAAATACTTTTAACGGCACCAGCTGTGCCAACTGGCATAAATATCGGCGTTTGTATTTTACCATGACCTGTATTTAACACTCCAGCTCGAGCTGCGCTCCCTTTATCTTGAGATTTTAATTCAAAGTTCATTCTTCAAAATTAGGTCTTTCATTTGGACTACTTTTGTCCAATATTATGGAAACGCTATTCATTTTCGAAACCAAGGAGTCTATTGAACAAATTTTTTATTTTGGAATTATTGCCTTATCTATTTCAGCTGTTCTATGTTTAAGAATTTCAGTGCCATTTTGGAAGTGGAGACACAATGTAACTGGTAAATTAAACGCATCTAACATCGCCTTAATAATAGTTGGTCGAGACGATTTAGTTGGCTTTGAGAATTGGATTAAAGAAACTTCTGTAATTGACAAAGATCTTGAAATCATCATCTTAGATGATCAGAGCCAGTATGAAACCTCAATTGCTTTAGAGGTACTCAGTGAAAAAAATAATCTTGTAAATCTGGTAAAAACTCCAGAAAATCAAAAATTCTGGAATTCTAGAAAACTCGCGATCACATTGGCGTTAAAGTCTACAAACAGGACCAAGGTAGTTTTGGTTGATACTGATTGCTTTGTCCCAAAAGATCCCTTGAGGTGGTTGACTCAATTAACGGAACCGCTAAATAATGGTGCGATAGCAAGCTTTGCTCCTGTAAACGCAGATTTGAATCAAAATGCAACTACACGACTGTACTCAGCAGGAGTTAATCTATGGGCGGTTATTAGAGCAATCAGGATATTTAATTACTCATCAACTCGAAAAATAACAGGTTTGCATTCGGTTAATATCGCATTTTATCGTTCTCATTTTTTTGATGTTAACGGGTTTTTGTCTAGTATGCATGTTGAGGCTGGAGAAGGTGAGTTTTTATTTAATGATATTAGTCGTTTTGGGGAAATAGTTCCTGTTATAGATCCTTTAGCGTCAATTTTGAAAAATCATAAGCTAAAACCGCAGAAAGACCGAAAAGTGCATCGGCATATTTTAGAAAAATTATCTATTATTATTCCCATTTTATTTTTGTTTTTAATTGATATTATGGCATTAATAGTATTTTACAATATCCTTTTTGGGAAAGCCACTATTGCGGATCTAATAAAATTAAAAATTATATTATCTGGCTGGGTATTAATTCAATTTATTCTAATTATTTTTTCTTTTTTTTGGACTAAAAGATATTCAGCTTCTAAAGATGGTATTGTTGCCCCATTTTATCTAAGATGGGTTTTTATTCATAAAATTATATCGCTTTGGAAAAAATAATCGCCCCTTTGAACTGGCATGAAAATTTTTCTTTTTTAACAGCTGATGCTGTTGATAAGATAAATTCTCTTCCATCCCTTTATGGCTTTTGGAATAATCAGATCAATGTGATTTCAAGAAGTGATCAAGATGAAATATGGAAACATCATATCATTCATTCATTGGTTTTAGGAAATTTAATTCCAATATCTAAAGGACTTCGTGTCTTAGATCTTGGGACGGGTGGTGGGTTTCCAGGAATTCCCTTAGCTATAGCATTTCCGGAAATCGAATTTATTTTAGTTGATTCAATAGGAAAAAAAATAAAGGTTGTAAACGCTATTGTGAAAGAATTAAGGTTAGAAAATGTGAGTGCAATTCATTCAAGGGCGGAAAGCCTGGATGATTCTTTTGATATAATTATAACACGCGCTGTAGCAAGTATCGAAAAATTAGTTTCTCTCACCAAAAATTTGTTTACTGATAAAAAAGGTGCTTTTATATATGCGTTAAAAGGCGGGGATTTAACTCATGAAATTCGCGGTCATAAAACCCAAATTTACCCCGTAAATAAATGGCTTAAAGGAAGCTATTTCGATAAAAAATATGTCGTTCGAATTAAAGTATTTTAAGCCAGTTTAATTTGAAATATAGTTAATAAAAGGGGGCAGCGAATTCATTTTATTTTACGCGTTGGCATCTTTGAAAAATAGTTCTTTGAGATAAAGCGAAGCTTTAATTTGGTTGCCCCTCTTAGATCTTTAAGTCTGTGAGTAAATTTTAAATGATTAGCGTTCACATGTCTTCACGCCAAAAAGTCGTGAGGTCCAGCAAATTTCGGAAAGTGAATTATAAACAAGAGCCAAGCCTACAATAATTGTAATAATCAAAAAAAACTGTACCCATAAATAAAAGCTGTAGGAATCAAAAAAAATTGAGATAATTCCTCTAGCACATCTTTCCGGGGCACTTATATTTTAGATATAACTTTCATAATTGTTATTTTCTTTGCTTAGCTAAGTTTTAAAAAGAAAGTAATAATTGCAATTTTGTTTTCTAATTATGGAAGGGAATTTAAAACGGAATTAGCCCATGTGGGGGTACTTATAGTCTGTGGGAGGAACTAGTGTTTCTTTTATCGTTCTTGGTGAAACCCATCTTAATAGATTTAGAATCGAACCAGCTTTATCATTGGTTCCTGAGCCTCTTGCACCACCAAAAGGTTGTTGGCCAACTACTGCGCCAGTGGGTTTATCATTTACATAGAAATTCCCTGCAGCAAACCTTAGCGCATGAGTTGCTTCACTTATCACATTTCGATCTTTTGCGAAAATCGCTCCAGTCAGCGCATATTCTGACGTCGTATTCACTAGATCTAATGTTTCATTCCAATCTGAATCAGCGTATACATAAACAGTTAGCACAGGGCCAAATATTTCTTCACACATTGTTTTTGAAAGAGGGTTTTTTGCCTGAATAATTGTCGGTGAAATAAAATAACCATTTGTCTTATCGTAGTTTCCGCCTTGTATTATAATTGCATCATTGTTTTGCTCGACATCATCAATATATCCTGAGATTTTATCAAATGCACGTTCATCAATTACGGCAGTAATAAAGTTAGAAGGGTCTCCTGGACTACCCATTTTAAAACTACCAACTTGATCAATGAGTATTCTTTTCACTTCAGGCCATAGTGACTCTGGGATGTAAGCCCTGGAAGCTGCTGAGCATTTTTGACCCTGAAATTCAAATGCTCCACGGCTCATACCTGTTGCTATTTCAGCTGGTTCAGCTGAACAATGCGCCAAGATAAAATCCTTTCCTCCGGTTTCTCCTACTATTCTAGGGTAGGCTTTGTACAAATCAATATTCTTCCCGATCTCTTTCCATAAATGTTTAAATACTGATGTGGATCCAGTGAAATGTAAGCCAGCAAAACTCGGATGTTTAAATACCACGTCCCCAAAATCTGGCCCATCAGTGTAAACTAAGTTTATAACACCATCTGGTAATCCAGCTTTTCTAAATATTTCCATAATTACCCATGAAGAATAAACTTGGCTATCGGCAGGTTTCCAAATAACTACATTGCCCATTAGGGCAGCAGAGGCAGGCAGGTTACCAGCGATTGCAGTAAAATTAAAAGGTGTTATGGCTACAACAAACCCCTCTAATGCACGATATTCCATCCTGTTCCATAATCCGTCTTGGCTAACAGGTTGATTTTCATAAATTTCTTGCATAAAATTGGCGTTGAAACGCAAAAAGTCTGCAAATTCGCATGCAGCATCAATTTCTGCTTGATGAACTGTTTTCGATTGAGCCAACATTGTTGCCGCGTTAATCTTCGCGCGATAAGATCCGGAGACCATATCCGCCGCTTTAAGGAAAATAGCAGCTCTCTCATTCCACGGTAAAGATGACCATTCGTCATGAACTGATAGTGATGAATTTATTGCTTCTTCTACATGTCTTTTGGTTCCGTAATGGAATTGACCAATTTTTGTTTTATGATCATGTGGTGGACGGCAATCACGAATATCATTAGTCCTAATTTCTTTTCCATTGATAAGCATAGGAATATCTACAGACCCTTTTAACATGGATTCATAAGTTTCTAGCAGGTTCTCCCGACTCGCAGTTCCGGGTGCATAGCTATCAATTACTTCATTGATTGCCTTTGGGATCTGAAATTTTCCGTTAGCCATAGTTTATGAGGAATTAATTAATCTTTTTAATTGAGGTGTTAAAGATCGGACTGAATAGTCGGTTGACGAATTATTTCTAAAATTTTTCCACTAGGTTCTGTTAAAATAGCAGTCAGACCACCACCAATCCAACATCCAGTATCAATTCCCCATGAATTTGACTCTGGGAAAAATCGTGGTTGATTATTGTCTTGAATAATATGCCCAAATATTTGAAGTTTTCCAATATTTTTTATTGTAGACCGATTGTTTAAAATACTATTCGGTGAGTCTAAGTCAGTATTATTATTTTGATTTAAAGCGATACCTGCATGAGTAATGACAATATTATCATTTTCCCAAATAGTGGGTAAGTCGCATATCCATTTCAATGTTTTTTTTACATTGAGCCCTTGTAATCTAATATCTTTTTTTAGATTTCCCCACTTAGCATATTTTTTACCTTTCAAAAAGGCATTAGAAACCATTTGCTCATGATTCCCTTTTAAAACGATTACCGAGTCAGGGAACTTCTTCGATAATTTCCTAAGATAACGCAATGTTCTTCCGCTGTGCAGTCCTTTATGGATCAAATCTCCGATAAGAATTAAAACAGAATCTTCAGGTTTCCAATAATTCTTGACTAAATTTTTTAATGTGTGAACGCAACCATGAATATCACCGATCACAAGAATATTCATAGCTTAAAGTTTAATTTTTAGGTGTTAAGCATAACCGGCATTACAAGCATCAAAAGTTCTTCACCTTCATCAAGGCCACCATCCGGGAGCAGAATCCCTGCCCTATTTGGTGCAGACATTTCGAGAATAATTTCATCACTCTCCAAATTGCTTAACATTTCAATAAGAAATCTACTATTGAAGCCAATTTCCATATCTGTTCCTTGGTAGTTGCAGGTTAGCCGCTCATTAGCCTTATTAGAAAAATCTAGATCTTCGGCAGAAATATTTAATTCATTGCCAGCAACTTTTAGTTTAACCTGATGGGTCGTCTTGTTTGAGAATATGCTAATTCGCTTCACACTTGATAATAATGCCATCCGATCTGCTACTAAATGGTTTGGATTATCTTTGGGAATTACCGCCTGAAAGTTCGGGTATTTTCCATCTATCAGACGACAAAGTAGAGTTACTTCGCCATATGTGAATTGGGCATTTTGATCCGTGTAGGAAATAGAAACATTATTACCACCCGAACCCAAGGTTGTTTTTAAAAGTGTTAAAGGTTTTTTCGGTAAAATGAGTTCAGCAGTTGAAGGTGCTAAAATATCTTTTCTTGAATACCTGACTAGCTTGTGAGCATCTGTAGCGACAAATGTGAGTCCTTCATTAGTGAATTGAAAGAAAACTCCGCTCATTACAGGTCTTAAATCATCATTTCCTGCGGCGAAAAGAGTTTTGTTTATTGCAGTTCCAAGTGTTTTCTCTGATATGTTAATTGAATCTGCCTCATTTAATGATGCTGATTTGGGATACTCAGATGGGTCAACGTATGCCAACGCATATTTCCCGAAATCACTACTAACTTCAAGGGAATGAGTACTCGAATTCAAGGTGAACGTCAAAGGCTGTTCAGGAAAGCTTTTGACTGTGTCTAGGAGAATCTTAGCAGGTATAGCCGCTGTGATTTCCTCAGATGAGTCAACAGCAAGAGCTGTAGTCATAGTGGTTTCTATATCTGAAGCAGTAATAGTTAATTTCCCAGGGGTCAGATGAACAAGGAAGTGGTCAAGAATTGGAAGAGTATTATTCGACTGAATCACTCCACTAACAGTTTGAAGTGAACGCAATAACTTGCTGCTGGATACTATAAATTTCATACTACAAAGTAATTACTCAAATGTTAGAAATGCGCGATAACTTTTCAACACATGTTGAAGACCAAAACGTTGAGTCAAAACAAAACGACCATCGCTAATAAAGGCATAGTATCTATCAGGGTCGTAGCGTTGAGGTTTGCCTTCGCCGTCAAGCCAATCAGGCCCACCTGGGACACGGTAAATTTTCATTTCAATAATCTTCCCATCGATGTATGCCACTTTAAATATTCCTACAGGAGGAGTTAATTGAATAGAGTCACTTTTGTTCCAAGCCTTGTCAGTTGGTATTATCATTCCTTCATATTGGGCTTTTCTAATTCCTTTAAAAAAGGCTTGGCTTGACATGTTATCGGCGCTAAGATTTATACCTGATGGTCCAATGAGGCTGAATGTATTATTTTCTTTGATTAATTTGAAAGATGTACTGTCAGGATAGGAGACATCAACACTTGCTATTTCTTTTTCATATGACCAGATTTCTCTTGTCCTCCAAAGATCTTCTCTAATGAAGAATCTACTTGATAGATAGCCATTGAACCCCGGTATGTGAGTAGCTACAGGTGTTTCAAAACCATCCATCAGCATATAGGTTCCAAGTTGATCTGGCGTCTCTGTGCCAACCGTAAATGATTTAGCTATTTTATGATCAATATATAAATCTATATGCTTGCCATAAGTTGCCATAGTTTTAAGTATTCTGGGTAAAGCTGATTTTTGGGGAAAATTGCGAAGTCTGATTCGATAAATTGTTTCAAGAAGAGTTTCAATTCCATCAGGTCTAGCTTTAAATGAATTATTTACTAACCATAGATTGTTTTTTTGACGACTTAAAAAAACAGTATCCGGGCTTTTGTCCCAGATTATAATTTTTGTTACTGATGATGTATCATTTATGGAGAAATCATAGTATGCATTGCTATCTTTTGATGTGACTTCATAAATAAACACGAAAGTCAGAGCAGCAACAAACAATAATGCAATGGTGAGGATAAATTTAAGATAAAATTTCATCGAGAGAATTTAGAGAATCTTTGTTTTCGGACCATTCGGTATAATAGCCCAAAGATTAAAATTAAAGCTATTGGGGCCAAAATATTTATACCTATTAACGTTTTTTTTTGTCTATTTATCCGTTGCATATCTAAAAGCCTTAAAGCTACTTCACGACCTCTTACTTCAATCAATCCGTCAATATCTAACATATAATCAATAGCATTCAATATGAAGTCAGAATTGCCATATTGGCGTTGAGTAAATTGATCATAGCCTAGGGGTAGAGGAGAACCTCTTGGTATGTCAGAGCGTACTAAATTTCTCTGATTTTTAATAAAGTCACCATCTGAAATAACTAAGAGCTTGGCATTAGATGCTTTTTTAGGAGGGCTCTGGAAATTGGTTTTTTGTAATATACGGTTGGCATAAAAAGAGGGGAGAGCACCCTCAAGTAATATCGCTGTAATAAGAGATTTATCAACAAATTTCGATTGGTCAGGTTCATTATATAACGTTGCAAGGGAAACTCTGCCTGGCATCGATTGACGTCGGCTATATGGAGAAGTAAATAATAGAGGGGTTTTTCTTACTCCTATTGCTCTAATGCTATCCATTGCTGTTGCAAATTCTAATTTTATCGCATTCAAATTTTTTCCGATGGGATGATCTGTTTGAGGTAAAATAAGAGGAAAATATAGCCATGGAATAATTGATTTTCTGTCATTTAGAGTTGCACAGACCATGTCCTGAATAAGACTAGTATTAATTCGAACGCCATAATTAAATAACGGATCACTCAAATTAATTCTGTCTAGTATCGGGTATGCCAGGAATTCAGGCGAATAGCTAAGAGAGTCCATGTCGGCATAAACAGCATCTAGCATAAATATTCCTTTGCCATTATTCATTAAATACTGATCAATTAACCAAATATCTAACTCGGAAAACCTTTGTCTGGGTTTAGCTAGAATGATTAAGTCAAAACTGTTTAATAAGATGATTTGCTTATTCAGATCTGGCTCACCGTTTATACTGTCAATTGGAAATTCTCTTAAATTAAAATGCTCAATGTCGTATGATTTTGAGAGAGACAATTCCAATGATGCTGTCTCAACCGGGCTAAGTTCGTCATGACCTTGTAAAATACCAATGCTAGATCGGTGAGTTTTAGTTAAGCCCTTTATTGCACTTGCTAAAGTGTATTCTAGATTTTGTATTGATGCATTGATTTGTGCATCAGAATTAGATGCGAATTGCTCTAAAAGCAATGAAATAGGCCATTCATTATCTCGAAATGAGACTATTGCTCCAGGAAATATTTGTTGTTCACGAATCCCATCACTTTCTTCAACTTTTATTTGAATAGCAGAAAGTCCTGCATTCCGGAGTTGAGTATAAGTATCTCTCCTGGCTTGCGAATTTGGATTTTCAGATGGATTGATTAATGCGTATTCGATATCAGGGTTTTTCGCGCGAAATTCCTCTAGCATTCTTATCGTCTCAAATTTCAAACGTTGAAAACCTGCCGGAAAATCGCCCTCTAGATATATGGAAAAAAGCATAGGGTCTTCAACTTTTTCGATAAGTTTTAAAGTCGAATTACTTAAACTAAACCTTTTGTCTTCAGTTAAATCTATTCTTATCGGAATGAATTCGGACAAGAAAACAGAGAATACGCTAAATAAAATTGCAGTTCCGAATTTCAATAAGTCTGTTTTTCTCATGCTAAAATCGACTACCAATTACGTGATTTAAGAATAGTTTTAGATGCACTTAGGAAAGCATAACTCAGGGCTATGAAATAAACCACATCTCTAAAATCTAATACTCCTCGACTAATAGAAGTGTAGTGTTCATTCATACCAAGTTTCATCCAAAAGAGTGCTGAGAATTTTAGAGCGTTTAAATTAGCGATTTGTTCAAATCCGATGTAGAAAAATAAACAAAATAATACTCCAGTGACAAAGGATACAATTGAATTTTCGGTAATGGATGAAGCGAAAAGTGATATGGCTAAATATCCAGAGGCAAGCAACAATAATCCGATATAAGAACCGGCTAAAGATCCAAAATCGAGATTTCCGATTGGATTTCCTAAATTATATAATGTAATTGCATAAATAAATGTTGGGATTAAAGCAAAAACGACAAGCAACATTCCGGCAATCCATTTGCCTAGAATTATTTGCCATTCAGTTACGGGTTTGGTAAATAACCACTCTATTGTCCCAGACCGTTTCTCTTCAGAAATCATTTTCATTCCAATAGCTGGAATTAAGAACATAAAAACCCATGGAGATAGCATGAATAAACCATCTAACTGAGCATAACCTGATTCAATCAAATTAAATGGAACATCTAATAGCCAGAGAAATATACCGTTTAATCCGAGGTAAGTGCAAATAATAAGAACTCCCGTTGAAGATTGAAAAAAGGCGTTAAACTCTTTTTTAGCTATTGCAAGCATTAGATATATTTTTTCATTTATTCTCACTAGTATTTAAAAGCGATAAGGAGATGATTCGAAAATTCAAATTTGGTGAAATATTATGAAATTATAGCAGGGTTAAATTTCATTTTATTTGGCCCTTATTTTAGTTGTAATTCAATTGGGTCATGAATAACTACACCCAACAAACTACTAGCAGAATTAGAACCATCAAAGCCAGGTTCGATAATCCCAATTTCTAGAAAACCAGCACGATTTATTCTGAGATAAAGAGATCCCGTTTCTGTCATTTCTTCTCGACTCGAAATCCAATTTTTTATTTTTCTTCCTCGAACTAGAGCTATGAATGGCTTTCCTTGGCTCCATTTTTTCAGCCAACTCTCATTTGCATTAGTTACTAATTGTCCAAAGTGATCGATGTATTGAACATGCACAATAGCTGTATTTTGATTTCTGATTTCGGGGTGTATAGTTTGAAGTTTTTTGAAATGACTCAATGGTTTTCCAATCGTTTCAAATTTTCCTTTGTTTAGCAAATGAACAGCAGTAACTGCGATCTGACTTTCAGATTGAGTTAATTCTGGACGATTTTTTAGTTCTATCTGAAAAGCGTTACTAATATTTAAATCTGGCCTAATTAAAGAAATTCCACCATGATTCGGTGCAAGAAAAAAATGATCATCTAACTCAACAGCGATGATTTCCATATCAGATGGAGTCATACTATCGACAAGAATAATATGTATGCTTCCTTTTGGAAAGGATTTATATGCTTCCCTCACAATATATGCTGCTTCAAGGTGGTTTCGAGGACTAATACTATGCGTTATTTCTATTAGTGGGGCGGCCACTCCAGATTTAAGCATTTCGGAATAAATTATTCCCCGTACAATAGCTCCATCAGGATCTTTCCATCCATAGTCACTTGTAAGGGTTACGATTGGCATAAATTGTACTTTTAGAACTGTAAAAGTAATAGCTTCGTGTCACTAACTGCTAAAAGCAATTAATTATATCTACATGCTCTCATTAACAGAACATAATTTTGAATTTCCTGGCCAAACCTCTGTTTATAATGGAAAAGTTAGAGATGTATACACTATCAAGGATGATTTTATTCTAATGGTAGCCTCTGACCGGATTTCAGCATTTGACGTGGTTTTACCTCAAGGAATTCCTCACAAAGGTCAAGTACTTAATGAGTTGGCTAAATATTTTTTTGATGGCACTTCGGATATTATTCCTAATTGGCATATTGCATCTCCTGATCCAGTTGTCACTTTCGGCCGAAAAGCCATTCCTTTTAAAATTGAAATGGTAATTCGTGGATATTTGAGTGGCCACGCATCAAGAGTGTATTCTCAAGGCGAAAGAAAGTTATGTGGTATCTCAATGCCAAATGGTTTGAGAGAAGATGACGAATTTCCTGAACCAATTATTACGCCTACAACAAAAGAAAATATAGGTGCCCATGACCAAGATATATCAAGAGAAACTATTTTATCGAAGGGGATTGTTTCAAAATCTGACTATGATCAAATAGAAAACTACACCAAGAAATTATTTTCTCGGGGTCAAGAAATGGCGGCAAAAAGAGGTTTGATTTTAGTGGATACAAAATATGAGTTTGGTAAATTAAGAGACGGGACAATTATATTAATAGACGAGATTCATACTCCAGATTCCTCTAGATATTTTCTGAAAGAAGGATACCATGATCGACAGAAAAAGGGCACCCCTCAAAAGCAATTGTCTAAGGAATTTGTTCGGCAATTTCTGATTTCAAATGGATTCCAAGGAGAAGATGGTCAAGATATCCCCGAATTCAGTTCGGATTGGATAAACTCAGTATCCTCTCGTTACATTGAATTATATGAAAAGTTGACTGGTAGTACTTTTATCCCTGCAGAATCAAAATATATTCCCGCTAGAATAGAAAATAATGTTAGAAATTTTTTATCAAAACTTTGAGGGTTATGATAAGGTTTTTTTCGGGTAAAGTATTAATTTTTATTTTAACTTTTTTTTTAACTCAACGAGCAAATGCTCAATTTTCCAGTTTTGGCTTGTCCGTCGGAATTCATATTTCCAATTTAAGCATCGTTCCTTCTGCTATAATCAGTAACCCTCTGTCTTTTTATTATGAACCTCAAGCAGGTTATCATATTGGTGGATATTATAGAACGAGTCTAGGGCTAGTCTATTTTGAGCCTCAATCATGGATAACAATTTTGAATCACTCCATAAATTATAGAGATGCTTTTGCTGGAGAGCTTCGTGCGGGTATACCGTTAAATTTAATCCGATTAGATTTACCATTTGAGATGGGTATTAAAGTTGGGCCTTTTCTAGCTCTTTATGCACCCGTTTTTTCTCTTCCTTTGGTGGCTGGTAGTTTAATGGATATTCAATTAAAAAAAAGCGGAAGTTGGTCTAATCAGTTTGGGGTTGGACTTAAGATATTAAAATTCCAAATATCCCTTAGATATGAAGGTCCTATAACTTTATCAGAGGCTTTAAGAATCGGGAACTCCCAAGATATTTATTCAGCAGAAACATCCCAAATAATTGGAGTAGTTTCTATGCGATTTTAAATTCTATTGGTTTTATTTTATGATCTTTAAGTGATTTAATAACCAGACTATTGAGATATACAGATTTGGCTATTCTCGTGCTTTTCTTTTTTAGTAGATCCCAATTGGTTTGCTCGGTTACTAGGGCTACTGAAGAATATCCTATGAATTGATAGTTTTCAATCAGATAGAGAGTATTAGTTCCTATTTTTTTTCCTGTATCAACAAGTATCATCTGACTTTTAGGATAGGTCAGCTTTTGTAAAATAGCTTCAGCTTGAATTGGCTTTTCTGATTTCTGAAGTTGATTAAATAAATCAATCTGATATTCTTTTTTTAATTTTTCACGTTCTTTTTTTACGCCATTAATATGACTGGGAAGAGCAATGTCATCAGCCCGCATATTTAACGCTTTTGATATTTCTGCCAACCAGCGGTAACCTTCCGTTAAACTTTCAACTAATAATAGCGGATTATCGTGTCGTATTTTTCTAATATCCCAAAGAGGTTGCCTGTCACTGGGGATGGTGAAAAGCCCGAGTCTAAGACTAAATTTATCCTTTGGAGTATTATATTTAGGCTTTAAGCTAATCAGTTCTATGTGTTCCAAAATTTCCGCCATTAATAAACTCCCCGTTTCTTCGACTCTGATATTTTTAACTTCTTTTTGAAGAGCAACAGCTTTTTCATTTATTGATAAAAAATGTCTATCAATTCTTACTCTAAGTTGATCGCTTTTACCAATATATATAACTTCTCCCTCTGAATTAAATAGGTAATAAACGCCAATAGTCTTTACGAGATTTTCAATTTGCTTACTGAATGCGTGCTTTCCCGTAGCAGAAGGTAGTTTTAAATAAACTCCTTCAATATATTTCTCTCTATCTTTTTCTAATAAAATCTCAAGAAGCTTGACAGTGGCTCTTGCATCCCCATCAGCTCTGTGTCTTTTTGAATTAGTTATTTCTAGTTCTTTACAAATTGTTGCAAGACCATATGCTGGGAGGTCAGGTAAAAACCTTTCTGCCAATGGAATTGTATCTATCACTGTTCTATTAAAATCATAGCCAAGATTAAAAAATTCTTGTCTTAATATCCGATAGTCAAAACTCGAGTTATGAGCAACAAAAATCGAGTCCTCAGTTATTTGTATAATTCGTTTCGCGATTTCATGGAACTTCGGAGCATTAACTAAATCTGATGACTTTATTCCAGTAAGTTTTTGCACAAATTTTGGAATTTCACAGTCTACTTGAACTAAAGAAATGAATTGGTCGACTATTTTCTTCCCATCGAAAAGAAATATTGCAATTTCAATTATCCGCTCTTCGCCAACCTTTCCTCCAGTTGCTTCTATATCTATGACTGCATACATCTATCAATAATTACGCTCACCAAATAATACAGTCCCGAGGCGAATCATGTTAGATCCCTCTTTTAAGGCTATTTTAAAATCACCACTCATGCCCATACTTAATATATCAAAATGAAATAAATTGCTCTCTTTTTTTATTTGATCAAAAAGTTTCTTGAGAATTGAAAATTCATTAGTAATTTGATTTTCATTATTCGTAAATGTCGCCATCCCCATTAATCCGCGAACCCGAATATTTTGATAATTATCAAAATCACTATTTTTGATAAAATCCATTAATTCTGCAATTGAAAACCCAGCCTTAGTCTCTTCTTGAGATATGTGAACTTGAATTAAGACATCAACAATTCTTTCCGCTTTACCCGCCTCTTTATTTATTATTTGGAGAGCTTTTGTCCTGTCTACTCCATGAATTAAGTGAACGAAACCAATAAAATCCTTTATTTTATTGGTTTGTATTCGGCCAATCATATGCCATCGGATATCTTTTGGGAGCCTTTCCGCTTTTGCCTTTAAATCTTGAACTTTATTTTCTCCAAAATCTCTTTGTCCAAAATCATATGCATCTTTTATTAAAGAATCTGGTTTTGTTTTACTCACTGCAATCAGAGTAACATCAGCTCCAATTTCATCAAGGACACTGCTAATTTTCTTGTTTATTTCCATGAAAAAAGTGTCATTCCTGAACGTAATTTAGGCTCAATATAGGTGCTTTTAGGAGGTAGCATAATCCCGTTATCGGAAGCTTCTTGAATTTGATTCCAAGATGGGGAGGGTGATATAAATATTACTTCATCTTTTTTTCTTTCTTGCTCGATTTCTTTTGGGTTTCTGTTGCCGGAAATATACCTTATTCTTGGATCGTTCCTTTCATCAATAATATTCCAAAAAGGAGAAAGTAAATTCTTACAAAGCCATTTTGATTCAGGGAACGATAAATCATCTTTCGTAATATGCCACCAACCTCTGTCATTAAATGCATAAATCCCTTTTTCAGGTAGCTTATTTGGAGACCTGTCGAGCAGCTTTGCATCTAAATCTAGAGTCCAATCCAAATTATTCACACAAGGTCCTTTTACAAGCAGATAAAATGGAGTGATTTTAAGTTGTTCACTTTTAATCACCATAGCTAAAATCCCATTGGATTCGCCAACTAACGCCGAGGAAGAAAGGCGATGGTGACCATCGGCGACATAGAATTTATCGATGGATTCAGATGCTTTAATTATAATTCTTGTATTTTCCTTCGATGGAATCCATAATTTATGTAATACACCGTCAGCTGTGGCAAAATCGGCTTCAGGTCTTAATTTCATGGTTTCATCCATGGCGTGATCCCAAGCGGCGTTTTTCTCTCTAGCCAGAAGTACTGGCTCAGCATGAAAGCCTATGTTTTTCAAATAATTTGCAAATAAGGCTTCTCGTTTTTCAATAGTTTTTTCGTGTTTTAATATTTTTCCTTCAAGATAGTCATCAAGGGAAGCTAGTCCAATAACACCGGTAAATTGGCTGTCTCTAGTTTTTTGTTCGTAGATGTACAAATTATTATTGACATCTTTAATGAAATTCCCTTTTTTTAGAAAGCGCTGAAGGTTGCTTTTGATCAACGCAAATTTTTCTTTTTTCTTTTTTGATTCAGATTTTATTATGTGAAGAAAGGAGAATTCATTTGTAGCTAGTTTCTGGATTAATTCTTTTTTTGAGTAGCTCTTATATGTTCTAGTGCTCACCAAAGCGGCAAGAGCACTTGGGGCTCTTATTGCGGCAAAAGAATTCAACTTTGGCATTTTACTTGGACAAAGCAATAATTTGACTTGCTAACTCTATTCCAATTCGGTTTTGAGCTTCTCTGGTAGCTGCTCCAATATGAGGAGTTAATGATATTGCCGGATTCATCAATAGCTTAATTGCAGGGTTTGGTTCATTGTTGAAAACATCAATGGCTGCGCCAGCGAGATGTTTTGATTCAAGGGCAATATCAAGAGCTTCTTCATTTACTACTCCACCTCTTGAGGTATTTACGATGTATGACCCTTCCTTCATTTTTGTTATTTCTTTTTCTCCAATGATCTCTGCTTTTCCTCCGATATGTAAAGTGATAATGTCAGATGTTTTAAGAATTTCATCCATACTAAGAAGTTTTGCTGAGGTATTTATTATTTGTCCATCAGCAAAGTGTACTTCAAAGTCGCTATTTTCTAAAAATGGATCATGAACTTGTATTTCCATTCCAACTCCAAAAGCAATTCTTCCAACGGCTTTCCCGATTCTTCCAAATCCTATTATTCCAATTCTTTTTCCGCGAAGTTCAGAACCACTAGCATATGCTTTCTTTAAATCTTTAAAGCGTGATTCCCCTTCTAAGGGCATTTGCCTATTAGAGTCATGCAGCTGACGCAGCAAACCACTGATGTGAGCAAAAACAAGTTCCGCAACACTATTACTACTAGCCCCAGGGGTATTAAATACTTCAAGACCTCTGGATTTAGCATACTCAACATCGATGTTATCCATTCCAACTCCACCACGACCTATCATTTTTAGCTTTGGACATGAGTCTATTAATTCTTTTCTGGCAGTTGTTGCAGATCGAACTAAGAGGACATCAACTTGATTGGAATTTATATAGTCAGCAAGCTTATTTTGAGCAACTTTAGTTGTTATTACTTCATGACCAGATTTAACAAGAAGGGTTATCCCTGAATCTGCAATTCCATCATTAGCGAGGATTTTCATTTTTTATTTTTTAATAGATTTTTAATAGAGTTCAATATGTTTCATTATGTCTACAAGTGTTTTAACACTATCAATGGGCAGGGCATTATAGATAGATGCACGATAACCTCCAACTGATCGATGCCCATTTATCCCTACGATTCCAGATTCTGAGCATAATGAATTGAATTTATTTTTGAGAGAATCATCATTTAATAAGAAGCAAACATTCATGTTTGATCGATCTCTTTTATCCGCAGTGCCGTCAAAAAGACTATTGCGATCTATTTCTTCGTAAATATATTTTGCTTTTAAATTGTTTTGCTTCTCCACAACGGTCAAACCCCCTATTTTTTTTATCCAACGTAGAGTTAATAAAGATGTATAAACGCTAAAAACAGGAGGAGTATTGAACATTGAGTCGGAATTAATATGTTTACTATAGTCGAGCATACTAGGTATTGGTCTTGAAGTTTTTCCAAGTACGCTCTTTCTCACCGCGACTAGGGTTGCGCCTGCAGGACCAAGGTTTTTCTGAGCTCCAGCATAGATCAGACTAAACTGATTAAAATCTATTGTTTTACTGAAAATATCAGATGACATATCACAAACTAATGGGATTTTAGTTTTAGGAATTTCTTTCATTTGAGTCCCAACAATTGTATTGTTAGAGGTGAGATGAAAGTAGTCGAGACTATCGCTAATGTTTAAATCTTTGGGGATATAACTGAAATTTCTATCAGCTGAGGATCCAATTTCGGCAATCTCTCCAAAAAGTGCGGCTTCAGCAGCTGCCTTTTTAGCCCATGTCCCAGTAACCAAGTAACCTGCTTTTCCACCGCTATGCATAAAATTGTAAGGAGCCATGCAAAATTGCAAACTCGCACCACCCTGCAAGAAAAGCACCTCAAAATCATCATCAAGGCCCATGATTTCTTTTGATAGTGATCTAGCCTCATCCATGACATCAACAAAGTTTTTATCCCGATGACTTATCTCTAGAAGAGACAGCCCCATTCCATTGAAGTCTTTCACAGCCTCTGAAGCTCCTGTGATAACTTCTGGTGAAAGAATACAAGGACCAGCAGAAAAATTATGTTTTTTCATTTTAAAAATACTTTTGGCATGAGTTTAAAATATTCTCTCAAAGGTATAAACACTGAATTAAGACTGAAGTAAATTCTTATGAAGAATCAGATCACTTTATTAACCATTTACCTCTTTTAAAAATTAAAATATCTGTTGAAAGAGTTGGTCCGTAGTCTACATAATTATTTTTTAAATTACTGCGCATTGGCCCCAATCGATCGATGAATATTTCCAAATTATTTGAGCCACTCCGAATAGATGATGTCACATTTGATGAATATCTTAATATTAAACGATTGGGAGGTTTGATGAAATGTTGGTCATTAAATTTTTTTATTTGGAAAATAGCGGCTCCGAAGTATATATTATTTGAACCAATAATTATAGGCTCGATAGTTTTCATTTGTACCGAATCGCCATGTGGTCTGAAGGTAAGAGCTAAGTATTGAGATTTCCTCCGAAAATGATTAGTTTGTAAATAATAGATAAGTCCTCCGGGCCATTTTTTTTGAGTTAGTGCATCGAATTCATTAAAATCAGAGATACTGCAGAGACCCTGGACACGAACTTTATTTCTTTTCTTCAAAAGAAGTTGTCCAAAAAACTGATAATTGCCTTTTTCTAAAGGGACTGCCCATGTGAAGGTATGTATTTTGTTATCCGATGATTTTGCATAGAGAACACCTTTTGGGAGATTCTTCCCATTTTCAAAATTATTTTCTCCCCAACCATTTTTTAATCCAAAATGTAAAACGGAATCCAGCTTTTTTCCGGCATTTAACCTATTTAAAGATGTAGTGTTAAGGTCTTGAAAGTTAAATTCATTCAACAGTCTAAGAAACAAACTGTCATTATGAATTTGATCTTTTAGGTTAATAGGTTTTGCTAGGCTTCCCAACGAGGAAATTATTAGTAGCACCGTTAAGATTCTCATTGTTATTCTGCGTGCAAAAAAGATTTTTTTGACTCTAATGCTGTTACATTCTCAACGTTGTCTTCGTCAGGTACGCAGCAATCAACTGGACACACCTCTGCGCATTGAGGGGTTTCATGAAACCCGATGCACTCTGTACACTTATCGGTTGCTATGTAGTACAGGTCAAAACTTACTGGCTCTTGAGGTTTTTCAGCATCGGTTTCAATTCCTGAAGTGCTTACAATGGGGCCCCTTAATTCGGTACCTTCACCAAAACGCCATTCCATTCCACCTTCATAGATAGCAGTGTTTGGGCACTCTGGCTCGCAAGCTCCACAATTAATGCATTCATCCGTTATCTTAATGGCCATGACTCAATACTTTTGCACAAAGATACATTTGTAATTATGCTTAGACGCTTAGAGGTCCTCAAACAATTAGGTTTTAAAATAAAATCAATGAAAGATGATAAATCTATTGTTTCAAAAGTTCATTCTGAGAATGCCTGGTTCACATTTGAATTTATTCAAGACGCCATGATTTGTTGGTCTTTAGCGCTTTCAGAAGAAAATTTAACTAAATGGATAGGTGAAAGGAGTTATTCTGATGAAGTTGAGTATTCAAAAAAAATTGGAATAATTTGCGCCGGAAACATTCCTTTAGTTGGTCTTCATGATATTATTTGTGCTTATTTGTCAGGAAATGAAGTGTTTTTTAAGCCCTCATCTGATGATAGGGTTTTGTGTCTTGAAGTTGCTAAAGCCATTGGCGAAATAGATCCAAAGGCAAGAATCAAATCTGTTGAGAAGTTGAATGGTATGGATGCAATTATCGCTACTGGAAGTAATACTACCCGGAGACATTTCGAGTATTATTTCAAAGATATACCGAGGCTTTTAAGGGGAGCCAGGACTTCGGTTTCTGTTTTAACTAATGAAATAACTGTAAATGAATTGAAATTGTTGTCTAATGATATATTTCAATATTTTGGAAGAGGATGCAGAAGCGTAACACATCTCTTTTTGCCAAAAGATTTTGATATCCAAAGACTTTTTGAGTCATGGATTTATTGGAGTCATATAGGTATGCATAATAAATATGCAAGCAATTATGATTATCAAAGGGCACTTCTGATGTTAAATAAAGTGAAATTTCATGAAAATAATTTTGTTATCCTATTAGAGGATGCGGTTTTAAAGCCTCCAGTGGGTATTGTCAGCTATAGTCGTTATTCGGATTTGGCAACGTTGAACAACACGCTTGAGAATTACAGAGATGAAATTCAAACTGTTGTAGGCCATGGATTTAATACAGCTTTTGGAGATTCGCAAAATCCTCAACTTTGGGATTACGCCGATGGAATCAATAATTTATCTTTTTGCATAAACTTGAAGGACTAAATTCTTTCAAGGGCACCAGCGTCAGGATTTATTATTCTATTTTTTTTTTGAGCATCATAAGGAACTCTTTGTGCTGCTTCTAAAAGTCCAATGTCGATTGCCTTTGATGAAGAGTCTAATTCATAATTGTAGGATGACGGAATCATAAATGATGGGTCTTCATTAAAGATGCATTGAGAAAAATGACTGGTATCTGTTAAGTCAAAATTTGCAGCAGGAGGATTGGTATTTATGTTAACAAGTGAACCTTGAATTTTATAATTGAAGATTGCTTCAAGGCTAAAGTCAAAACCAAGCTCTGATTCTTTACTACCAGTTATAATGCAGTTGCCAAAATAAGCTTCTCTTAAATCTCGATATCGATATTGCCCACGCCCATCGTCATACCGGTTAAATAATCCAATCATCGGCGTAGAGCGAGATGAAGGAAAGTTATTGTCAAAAGTACAATGGTCAATAAAAACTCTTCCCCCAAGGCAATAAAGCCCATAAATCCCAGCATTGGCAACAACAACATTCTCCATCTCTATATTTCCAAATCCACTGTAGATACTTACTCTGCTAAAGTCCGTAATTCTTGAGTTTTTGATAACGAGATTTCTTTCTTCTAATTCACCTACTGAATCACATCTAATTCCTGTTGTACCATTTTTTATCCATGTGTTATTAATACTTGCTTTCCCCCCTCTTTGAATAAAAATGCCTCCAACTAAGCCTCCCCATTGGCCAGCGATATTGCTGTAAAATGGTTCTAGGCGATCACCTTCCAGTATTGTTGGGTTCGAATAGTTTCCAATGTTTGCTTCATCAATTTTTAATTCCCCTCCCGATGACACCCATAAACCAGATCCTGAATGAAAATGAACTTTTGCTTCTGAGAGAATATCTAAAGTCCCCCCGCTGTCAATAACTGCATAACCATAGACCACATGAGGCTTATCATTTGACCAAATAGCATTTTTGGGTAAAATAGAATAAGGAATTATTATATCAGAATATGGAAGATTTTGTTTAATTGTAATTGTTTTGTTTGGAAAGTAAAAGTGTGCATCGTAAGCTAAAGAAATCAATTGCACATAGTTTGTATGGCCTTTGTTGATAACGGTTACAGAGTCAGTCCATATCATCTCTAGCCCGCCTGTTGGAGCAGTTAGTTCAACGAATACCCAGAGGCTATCAAATGCAGGCAGTACGACATTGTTTATCTCTTCTCCACTAATCCCATTAACATTAATGCGAAAGGGACTATCTCCCCTTCTGCCAAGGGCTATTTTATCTATTAATATATTCTGATTGCTTGTGTTGCGGATAGTAAAGCTTCTAGTTGAGCTTCCCACTGAGCTAAATACAGTATCTAAGTAAATGGTATCATGTGAAAATGTAATATTCATTGGTTCAGAAGCTGTTTTGTAATCTGGTTGGCATGAATAGGCTAGAAGACCAGCTGTAATGACAATAAAAAGGGAGTAGAGTTTTAATTGCTGTTTCACTTAATCTAAGTATCTTTGCTGACCGCTAAGGGAAATCGGGCCAAATCTCGGTTTAATAAAAATTATCAAGCGATGAAAGAAGGAATTCACCCAACAAATTATCGCCAATGTGCTTTCAAAGATATGAGTACTGGCGATGTAACCGTTATAAGAAGTTGCGCACCATCTAGAGAAACTTTAAAAGTTGATGGAAAAGACTACCCACTTGTTAAAATGGAGGTTTCATCATACTCACATCCTTACTACACTGGAAAGCAAAAGTTATTAGATACTGCAGGTCGAGTTGACAAGTTCCGTAACCGATACGCCAAATTCTCCAAGTAATTGACTTAAATTCGGTTCATGGATATAGTTTTCCACGACGGACTCGAACATAATTCTCTCAAGCCCCTAACTTTAACCAGGCCTGTTTCTAACCTGCGAGTTGGAATACTTACTATTTCGGAAAAATGGTCTCTGATTCTTAATGCAAGAAACATATCGTTTGCTACTGTAGAGCATCTTAGAAAAAAATTTCCAGAGAAACCTGGTGATGTCAATATTCGCGGAGGCCTTTTGCCTAACCCAGATCTTGTTGAGGCCATAAAACTGCTTAAAAATGGTCAATGCCTAATGTCAGGGGGGGAGTGGTTAGCTGACAAGAATGGAGAAGTATCAATTCCATTTGATGGGAGTTATCAAATAATAAAACGGCCAGAGAATATTTTTTCATTTAACAAAGAAGAATTAAATTCAGACTTTAATCTTTTAACTCTTGGACGTAAAAGTGAACCTATCCCAGTTTCAAATAAAGTTTTTGGAAGAAGAGTTTTTTTAGAAAAAGGAGCAAGAGTGGAAGGCGCCACATTAAACTCTTTGGATGGTCCAATATATTTAGCTCAAGACAGTGAGGTTATGGAGGGCTCTATGATTCGAGGAGGTTTTGCGCTTGGAGAGTCAAGTAAATTAAAATTGGGAACAAAAATATATGGAGCTACCACTGTGGGCCCATTTTCTAAGGTAGGCGGTGAAATAAATAACTCAGTCATTTGGGGTTTTTCAAATAAAGGTCATGATGGATTTTTAGGCAACGCCGTCTTGGGGCAATGGTGTAACATTGGTGCAGGATCCAGTAATTCAAATTTGAAGAACAACTATGATGATGTTAAATTGTACTCTTATGATACTGGAAGGTTTGAATCAACCGGACTTCAATTTTGTGGTTTGATTATGGCGGACCACAGTAAATGCGCAATAAATACATCTTTTAATACTGGAACCGTTACTGGTGTTTCGTGTAATATTTTTGGTTCTGGTTTCCCTCGTAATTATATCCCTGATTTTTCATGGGGTGGTCCACAGGGATATTCGGAATATTCAATTGACAAAGCTATTGCAACGGCAAAAAGAGTGATGATTCGAAGAGGATTGATTCTGGATGAAATAGAATCAGACATCTTGTCAGCTGTTTACGACCAAACGTCAAAATTGCGAGGTGGCATGGCTCTTGCCAAATAATGTCATCTATGGAAAGAACTGCATTTTCTCTAATCTCAGAAGAGACCGACTTTATTCCGCTTATTACCAACGAGGAAGATAATAGCATCCCTGACAGTGATTTGCTTGAGGAGATATCATTACTACCATTAAGAAACACAGTTCAGTTTCCTGGGGTTGTATCTCCAATAACTGCTGGGCGAGATAAAAGTATAAAGCTTGTTCAGGAAGCGCAAAAAGGAAAGAAATTATTTGGTGTTATAGCTCAAAGGGATCCAGGTACAGAGAGCCCAAATGGGGAGCATTTGCATTCTGTTGGAACTTTAGTGCAGATGATAAAGTCATTTAAAATGCCAGATGGAAATATTACGGCAATTCTTCAAGGTAAAAGAAGATTTCGAATTATTGAAGTTATTAGTGAAGAGCCTTTCCTTAAAGCTAAAGTTGAGTATTTAGATGATATTAAAGCTTTAGATAGTACTGAATTTCGGGCCCTAATTCAACATATACGAGAAATGGCAATGGAGATAATACAAGAATCTCCAAGTATTCCTACTGAAGCTCAAATTGCTGTAAAAAATATTGAATCAGATACATTTTTGATACATTTTATTGCAAGTAATATGAATCTCGATGTTGAAAAAAAACAAGTTATTCTTGAGGAAAATGATATTGGTAAACGTACTAATGCTGTTTTGAAACATCTGAGCTATGAAAAGCATTTACTTGAGGTAAAAAATGATATTGCGAATCGAGTTCGCACAGAGTTTGACCAACAGCAGAGGGAATATTTTCTTCAACAGCAAATGAAGACAATTCAAGAAGAGCTTGGAGGTGTAAGTAATGAGGCGGAAATTCAGATAATGCGCGACCGGGCCGGAAAAATGGAATGGCCGGATGAGGCTGCAAAGCAATTTGATAAAGAAATTCAGCGCCTTCAGAGAATGAACCCTCAAGTTCCAGATTTTGGTATTCAAAGAAATTATCTTGAGTTTATTTTGGATTTGCCATGGAACAAATTAACATCTCAGCCAATTAAATTGAGCAAGGCACGAAAAGTATTGGATCGAGATCATTTTGGGTTAGAGAAGGTTAAAGAGAGACTGTTAGAACATCTTGCGGTTTTAAAGTTAAAGGATGATATGCGTAGTCCGATCTTGTGTTTGTATGGGCCTCCAGGAGTTGGAAAAACATCACTTGGCAAATCTATTGCTGAGGCTTTAGGACGAGATTATGTGAGAATGTCATTAGGAGGATTAAGAGATGAGTCAGAGATAAGGGGACATAGGAAAACATATATAGGAGCCATGGCAGGTCGAATTCTGCAGTTAATAAAAAAATCAGGATCATCTAATCCAGTTTTTGTTTTAGATGAAATCGATAAACTAGGTTTTGGAGCTCAAGGGGATCCATCGAGTGCATTACTGGAGGTCTTAGACCCAGAACAAAACAAAACGTTTTATGATAATTTTCTAGAAATGGGATATGATCTCTCAAAAGTTCTTTTTATTGCTACCGCAAATACTATTTCAACGGTTCAGCCCGCTTTAAGGGACAGAATGGAACTTATTGAGGTAAATGGATATACCTTGGAAGAAAAAGAGCAAATTGGAAAGAAATATTTATTGCCAAAACAACTTGAAGAACATGGGTTGGATAAAAATGCTGTAAAAATTGGTAAGGCAGAAATGATTGGTCTCATCGATAAATATACCCGGGAGTCAGGAGTTAGAAATTTGAATCGAGAGTTGGCAAAAATGGCAAGAAAAGCAGCTTTGTCAAAAGCTGAAGAAAAAGAATTCCCCTCCAATATGACTGGTAAAAATATTGTGGACATAATGGGAACTCCCAGGTTTGACAGAGACATATATCAGGGTAATGATATCGCAGGAGTTACTACCGGTCTCGCTTGGACTCCAGTTGGTGGAGATATTTTATTTATCGAAACGAGTATTTCCTTAGGTAGTGGAAAGCTTAACATTACTGGAAATCTGGGAGAGGTAATGAAAGAATCTGCATCCATTGCTATGGCCTATCTCAAGGGGAATTCTGATAAATATAAGCTTGATAATGCTTTGTTTACTAATTATGATGTTCATATCCACGTTCCAGAAGGAGCAATACCAAAAGATGGTCCATCTGCGGGAATAGCTTTATTGACTGCACTAATTTCGCTATTCACTCAGAGAAAAGTAAAGAATAGACTTGCTTTAAGTGGTGAAATAACACTTAGAGGAAAAGTTCTTCCCGTGGGTGGAATTAGAGAGAAACTGCTTGCGGCAAAGCGATCAGGAATAATTAATATTATTTTATCAGAAGCAAATGAAAAAGATGTTCTTGAAATTCCTTCGAAGTATCTTTCTGGTATGAGTTTCAATTACATCACAAATATGGAAGATGTAATAAGTATGGCGGTATTAGATCAGAAAGTTAAAAGTGCTAAAGAATTGCCCATGAAGAATTAACTTGGTCTGATGAAATTTGGAGTTGCATTTAAAATAAATTTCCTTTTTTATTTTCTTTTGTCTGGTCCATTGTATTCGCAATTCTCACTTAGATCTTCTTTTTCCACACTTGAAAATTTTGGTTCAGCAAGATTATTAGCTCTCGGTTCAATTTCAGCGGCTCACCCTGGTGATGTTTCATTTTCAGCCCTAAATCCTGCAAGTCTTAGTGAAGATCAAATTGATGAGTGGTCTATAACGTCTCAGGCTTCAATTGGGGGTCTTCGTCAAGGCTCATTGACTGTTGGTGTGCCCTTTCCTAAAAAACTATTGAAGATTAAAACTAATGAGAATAGAATATTAAATGCTCAAAAAGGAGGAATTAATTTAAATCCTACAGATATTTTCGTTTCTCTGGGGGTAGACTATATCTATAGTGGACTGCTTGAGCAAAGGGATGGGGTGGGGGAACTAGTAGGTTCGTTTTCAGCGAGAGAAGTCATGCCGAGAATGGCATTTAATGCTAAATACGGTCAATTTTCATTTGGATTAGGTATTAAAATCCCTATTATTTCATACGGTGCTTTTACTGCACAGGCAATATCTACAGATTATGCTTTTCAATGGTCTGGTGATTCAACAAGAAAGCAAGTTGTTGTTTTACTGCGAAATGTGGGATGGAATTTTGAATATTTTTCTCAGCAGAGTGAAAGACTTCCAATAAATCTTCAGGTTTCATTTAGTCAAAAATTGAAGCATGCTCCCTTTCGATATAATATAAGCTATAGTAATATACAGAGATGGGATTTGAAATATTTAGATCCTCAACTATTGGTAAAAGACCCACTTACCGGTGTAGTTTCTTACACTAGTCTTCCATGGTACAATAATTTATTTCGTCATATCACACCAAGTGTTGAGGCTCAGTTGGGAGGAAGATTATACTTGCAGTTTGGTTATGATTTCCGTCGTCAAATGGAGAATCGTTTGACAACAAGAAGAGTAAGTGCGGGAGTCAGTACTGGTATTACTTTTAAAACTGGAAAAAATAATTTTCAGTTTGGCAGCTCTTTGTACAATGTTGCTGGGCGCGTCAATCAATTCTCGCTAATTAGAAAGTTCTAAGTATACAATTATGGTTATTGCAATTGACGGTTATTCATCAACGGGCAAAAGCTCACTCGCAAAAAGGCTGGCGAATCAGTTCAGGTTTCTATATGTTGATACAGGAGCAATGTACAGAATGGTTGCTCTTAAAGCGCTCAGGGAAGGTTGGATAAACAGCAAAAATGAAATTAATTATAAATTGCTTGAGAAAAATTTACCATCATTAAATATTGGTTTTAGGCGAAGTTCAGATGGTAAAAACATGGCTTTCTTGGATGGTGAAATCGTTGAAAAAGATATTAGAACAATGGAAATTAATGATATAGTTTCCAAAATATCAAGTTTGTCAATAGTTAGATCTCAATTAGTAGCTCAACAACAAAAAATCGCTGTTGGTAAAGACTTAGTTATGGATGGTCGTGATATTGGTACTGTAGTATTTCCAAATGCTGATTTAAAAATATTTATGCAGGCTGAAGCTGATATTCGGACTGACCGACGACTTTTAGAACTTAGATCTAATGGAAATCTTAATGTCTCTTTTGAAGAAGTAAAGGCTAATTTAATTCAAAGGGACCTTGATGACCAGGCTAGGAGTGACTCCCCCCTTCAAAAAGCTTCAGATGCAGTTGTTCTGGATAACTCAGAAAAGAGTGCAGAAGAAGTTTTCAAATTAGTTTCTTCGTGGGTTTTAGAAAAAATAAATGCTTAGTTATTTTTAACTCTGGCAATAATAGTTTCTCCTCCTTTAGGCTTATCACCAATCTTTACGCAAACCTCAGCATCAAGAGGTAAGAAAACATCCATTCTAGAACCGAATCTAATGAACCCAAATTCTTGTCCAGCTTTTAATTGATCATTAGGACGGCAGTAAATAGCTATTCGTCTCGCTACAGCTCCAGCAATTTGGCGAAATAATATAGGTCCTGTTGCACCGTTCTCCATGACAACTGTAGTTCTTTCATTCAATAGGGATGACTTCGGATGCCAAGCAACCAGATACTTTCCTCTGTGATATTTAGTGTAGGTTACATTTCCAGTTATCGGTACTCTATTGACATGAACATTTAATGGTGACATAAATATGGAGATCATTTTCCGTTTGTCATTCAAATATTCGGTTTCTTCAACTTCTTCAATAAGCACTACTTTACCATCAGCAGGTGCGACAATTTCTCCATCTTTAGAATTTGTCACCCTTTTAGGGTTCCTAAAAAACTGAAGAACAAGCAGGTATATAATTATTGCGAATCCTAAATAGAATTGAATAATCCAACCTTGAGAAGCTAACCGTTGGATGCCAATATATATTAAACATAATAGAATTAAAGTTATAAAAAGTGGTATGCGCCCTTCTCGATGAATCATGGAATTAATATATAAGATTGAAATATGGCAACAACAATAACGGAAAAAAGAAAACTATCAAAACGATCAAGAAATCCACCGTGCCCGGGAAGAAATATACCAGAATCTTTAACTTTAGCCAATCTTTTAAATTTGGAACCTATCAAGTCACCAATTGGTGCCACTATTCCAATTGTCAATGGAAGGGCCCATGAAATGCGTTGCCAAGATTTAATTGATTGAAATTCTGAAAAAGGATCTATTTCGACTAGACCGAGCAGACCTATAAAAAAAGTAAATAGAAAACCAATAATTGCACCTTCCCATGTCTTTTTAGGCGATAACTCAATAGCTAAGGGTGTTTTGCCCAGAAATTTCCCACCTAGATAGGCCATGGAGTCACTAATCCAAATCAAAATAAATATGATGAATATTATCGAAGTGTTATTATTACTTGATAATTCTGAAATCGACCATATTGAGCATCCAGAAAGTATCACATAAGATATTCCAGTTAACTTTTCCAGTGTCTTCAATTTTTTCATTCGTATAAATTCCAAACAAATGCTGATTAGGGGGAAAATAAGAATTAACGGTGACCAAGTTTCTGCATTGCAAATCCAAAAAATTGCCAGAGCATAAATAGTGCCCCAAAATATTCGTTTGGTCATTTTATTTCAGGAAAAAGATGATCTTCAATAAGAAAAAAATAAAGTTGTCGGCCTTTATTCGGGTCAACTTTAGCTTGCATAACACTTTCATCCATCTTCCCTTTTAAGGTAATTATGGCCCTGGGTCTTTGATTCCTATGAGATTTATTTATAGCTGCCATTCCATCAGATAATGAATTTACAACTTGCGAGACTTTAGCAAAAACTAAATGAATAGAGGGTAATTGAGCGAACTTAAGTCCAGAGGTCTGAATATCTGAAATCATAATTCCTCCTGTTTGGGCAATTGCAGCATGGCATGTTGATGCCATGGCATTGGCGTCTAATGGATTGTTTTTTGCAATCGTAAGTCCGGATTCTTCGAACCAGGTTGTGAGGAGCATCTCAGGCAAGAAAAAATGTGACTCTCCACACTCCGAGGCAGCACCCTTTAAAGTATTAATAATTTCTTTTTTACTTCCGCAGTAAACAAAATAGCCACCACCATCAGTAAATCTTTTTACAAAGGATAAGTCCACAGGGTCTTCGCCGGAAGACATAAAGTGCTTTGATGAATTGTTTGATTCCTCCACACTGTGTTCAGGTGCGCCACTTAAAATTGAAAAAATTTTTCCGAAGAGTCCAGCCATTGTCAAGAATTCTTCTGAAATTAATAAATCTTAATCGTTTTCCTTCTGTTCATCTGAAATCAATTCTGATTCTTTAGTGTTATTTCCTTTTTTACTAGTTTTTTTCTTGGAACTAGCATCAATTTCAGCCTCTGCATTTAAAGAGGCTTGCAATTTCTCTTCAGCTGTTAACCATTGTCTCTTTCCGAAGATAGTCTCTAGATTTTCTTTAAAAATAACTTCCTTTTTCAACAACTCTTCAGCGAGACTGGTAAGCTTATCTTTATTTTCCCTAAGTATTTTTTTTGCTCTTTCATATTGAATTTCAATTAGTTTTGAAATTTCTTCGTCAATTATTTGAGCTGTGTTCTCACTGTATGGTTTGTCAAATTGATATTCATTTTGTCCTGACGAGTCATAGTATGTAACATTGCCGATAACGTTATTTAAACCATATACTGTCACTATTGCTCTCGCTTGCTTTGTGACTTTCTCGAGATCGCTTAGAGCTCCAGTAGTTATCTGATTGAAAATAACCTCTTCAGCTGCCCTGCCTCCCATGGTAGCGCACATTTCGTCAAGAAGTTGATTTGTTGAGTTTAATTGTCTTTCTTCTGGCAAATACCATGCGGCTCCTAAGGATCTTCCTCTTGGAACGATGGTAACTTTAACAAGCGGAGAGGCGTGTTCTAAAAGCCAACTAACCGTTGCATGCCCCGCTTCATGAAAAGCAATGATTTTCTTTTCTTCTGCAGTTATGATCTTACTTTTTTTCTCCATACCACCTATAATTCTGTCTACAGCGTCAAGAAAATCCTGTTTTTCAACTTTCTTTTTATTTTTTCTAGCCGCTACGAGCGCAGCTTCATTGCAGACATTAGCAATGTCTGCTCCTGAGAAACCTGGAGTTTGCCGTGCTAAAAATTGAACGTCTAAATTTTTAGCATGTTTTAGCGGCTTTAAGTGTACATCAAAAATCTCTTTTCTTTCTTTAAACTCAGGCAAATCGACGTATACGACTCGATCGAATCTTCCAGCCCTCATTAGTGCACGATCTAATATATCAGCTCTATTAGTGGCTCCCATAACAATAACGTGCTCATTAGTTCCAAAGCCGTCCATTTCTGTTAAAAGTTGATTTAGAGTGTTTTCTCTTTCGTCATTTCCTCCATTCATAGCTGATTTCCCTCTAGCCCTACCAATAGCATCGATTTCATCTATGAAAATTATGCTGGGTGATTTTTCTTTAGCTTGTTTGAATAAGTCTCTTACACGACTAGCTCCTACCCCAACAAACATTTCCACAAAATCAGAACCGCTTAAAGAAAAGAAAGGAACTTTAGCTTCTCCCGCTACAGCTTTTGCTATTAATGTTTTACCGGTTCCTGGAGGTCCTGAAAGCAGAACTCCTTTAGGAATTTTCCCCCCTAAGTCAGTATATTTTTTAGGATTCTTTAAAAAGTCAACGACCTCGAGAACCTCTTCTTTTGCTCCCTCCATGCCTGCTACGTTTTTAAAAGTTACGCGGACTTCGGCATCGGCATCAAAGATTTGAGCCTTAGATTTTCCAATGTTGAATATTTGAGAACCAGGACCTCCTCCTGCTCCTCCACCCATTCGGCGCATCATAAAAAACCAAAAGAAAGCAATTAGTGCAAACGGAACTATCCAAGATAGTATTTCTGTCCAATAATTTGTTTGCGATCTATGTTGAATATTTAACTCCCCAAAGCGATTTTTTACCTCCGGATTGTCATCATAATAGCGCCATATTTTTTCTTCAAAGTTGTCACCTGCAGTAAACTTATAATGTGGCCCCGGGTTCGGTGAATCGCCAATTGCAGTTTTCGCTAAGTCTTTATATTGATCATTCTTGGCAAGGGTATCTTTATTTATGTATACCAGGATTTGGCCTTTATTGATTACTTCTACTTTTGAAACATGGCCTTTACCTATTTTTTGAGTCAATTCACTAAAGTCTGACTCAATAGTTTGACCCGAATAATTGCTAGAAAAAAACTGCAAAGCAAGAAGGGCTACAAATATTGAGAGGTAGATCCAACTAAGGCCAAATTTTGGTAATTTACCTTTTTTCTTTATTTCCTTTTTACTCATAACGTTTTAAATAACATTAGTCTTTAATTTTGCTTATATCAGCGCTTTCCCATAAGCCCTCGATATCATAAAATTTTCTGGATTCTGATTGGAAAACATGAACCACAATGTTAATGTAATCCATTAAAATCCATTCGCTTTGCTCAGTTCCTTCTATGTGCCAAGCACGTTCATCGCACTGCTGTCTTATTCGTTTTTCAATGCTCCCGCTAATGGCTGAAACTTGTGTTGTTGATTGCGCCTCGGTAATTATAAAATAATCACAAACTGCGTTTTCAAGTTTACGGAGATCCATTACTATGGTTTTCTCACCTTTTACTTCTGAAATTCCTTCTAGAGCTTCGAGAACAATTGCTGGATATACATTTTTCATGTAGAAATTTAAAATACGTACTTTAATACGCGTCAAACCAACGCAACAAAGATGCCATCATTACTATTAAGAACACTTGCATAGTCAAATTAATTTAAATTTAAACAAAAGTGGAGATTAAGTACCACCATTTCAGTTATATAGACTCTACAAACGCATTTGCTAAAAGAGAATCAAAACGTTTTTCAGATGATTACTGGACTGCCATTACGGCAGACACACAAACCGATGGGCGTGGTCAGAATGACACAGATTGGATTGATTTTCCGAAAGGTTCGCTGCTGATGACGATTATCAGTCCAAACATTAAATGGGATAATTCTAAAATAATGAATGCACATATGTCGGCATCTTTAGGCATAAAGAATTTTTTAGTTGACAATGGATTTGATGCTAAATTAAAATGGCCCAATGATATTTATATTGGGTCAGGAAAAGTCGCAGGAATCTTATCAGAAGCAATTTGGCAAGGAAGTTTTTGCAATCGCTTTTTTTTCGGCTTAGGAATGAACATAAGAAACGCACCCGAGGGCTGTTCATTTTTAGGTTCTAAATATCTACCAGAAGAATACAGAATCCCATTGGCAGAGTTAATAGTTAAGCAAATCATTCCAGAAAGTCGAGATGTACGAACCATTTATGAAAAAAGTTTATTTCATTGGAATATAATTTGTGACTGGGAGGATTTGTCTACAGGTGAGTTATTCAAGGCAAGAACTACAAGAGTTTGTAAAGATGGTCGTTTGGAACTTACCTTAATTTCTGGGGAAGTTCGAATTTTCGCAAACAAAGAAGTGAAGATTTTAACTTAAAAAATCAAAGTCTGATTTAGGCTTTTAAATTTAATCCATTCCATGTTTTAGGATTTTCTCTCCAGCTCTCGAGGGCAGAAATCTCATGGGAATTAAAAGATTTGCTGTCTTTAAGACTTGATATTAGATGGCTGTAATCACTTATTGTGATTAGATCACATTCTTTCTTTAGAAAGGCAACTTTGGCTATGTCGAAGCCATAAGTGAATATTGCCGACATCCCTAAGACCTCTCCTTTTGATTCGATAACTGACTGAAAAGCCTTTAATGAGCTCATTCCGGTTGAAATCAGATCCTCAACAATAACAACTTTTTGCCCATTTTTCAATCTGCCTTCAATAAGGTTCTGTCTTCCATGCCCTTTAGCTGATGGCCTTACATAAATCATTGGTAAATCTAATTGATGAGCTACAAGGGCGGCGATTCCAATCGCTCCTGTCGCGACCCCGGCAATGACCTGAACATCGGGAAACTTTTCTTTAATTTGAAAAGATAAATTTTCTTGAACAAAATTTCGCACTTTTGGATTTGAAAGTATGATCCTATTATCACAATAAATTGGGGATTTTAATCCAGATGCCCATATGAACGGATTTTTGGGACGTAATTCTATCGCCTTAATTTGCAGTAAGAAATTAGCGAGTTTTTTTGCTATTACAGAATCTATTACCATGTCACAAAAATACAAAATACAAGAGCTTTCTGCTGCAGGTGGTTGGGTTGAAAATGAATTTGGAGAAGTTCTTTGGATATTTCGACTAGGTATGTGGGATTTGCCTAAAGGAAAATTAGAGCATGATGAGGAACTTCATGAATGTGCCATTCGTGAAGTTCAAGAAGAATGTGGATTAAGCGAAGTCACTTTATGTCACAAATTAATAGAAACTGTTCATGGATATGAGCTTAAAGGAGTTAGCTTTAAGAAAACTACTCACTGGTATAGAATGATCGTCAAGGGAAGGCCAGACTTGAATCCTCAATTTGAGGAAGATATAGAATTGGCACTTTGGCTACCTAAAAAAGACTGGTTATCAAAGCTTGACTCCACCTATCAGACTATCTGTCAAGTTTCAGAAGCTGCTATGAAATAAATCAGTTCACTATGTTTTTACTGCATCTGGAACAAATTTGTTGAATTCTCCATTATTTTTAATCACGTCACGAACCATACTTGAGGAAATAAAGGACAATCCCGCGCTTGTTAAAAAGAATACCGTATCTAGTTTGGGTTCCAGTTCTCGATTTGCTTGAGCTATTGCTTTTTCAAATTCAAAATCTGCAGGATTTCTGAGTCCACGAAGCAGGAATTTTGCTCCGCACTTTTTGGCAAATTCGATCGTGAGCCCATTGTATTTCAAAACTTCTATTTTCGGATACTGAGCAAACGTATTTTTAAGCCATTCAACCCTTTTCGAAAGTGGAAATAAATACTTCTTATCGGCGTTTGATCCAACAGCTATAATTACCTTATCAAAAAGAGGTAATGCACGTTCAACGATATTTACATGACCTAGGGTTACTGGATCAAAAGATCCCGGGAAAATTGCGGTTTTTTCCATTTTCTAATACTTCTTCAGCGAGCAAGTTAGTAAATTCTTCAAGTGATAAGTTGATCTTTTTTAGTTGTTTTGGAATAATACTTTCAAGAGTCATGCCGGGAACAGTATTGATTTCAATTAATACGGCAGGATTATTTTCAGGAAGTATGAAGTCAAATCTACAAAAGCCCTTTAAGTTGAGTTTTTTATAAAGGCTTTTAGAAATATTTGATATTTCAAAAGAATTATCTACAGAAATATTTGCAGGGGTTATTTCTTCAGATAGGCCGCTGTATTTTGACTCGTAATCGAAGAACTCATTTTTTGAAATAATTTCAGTTATTCCAAGAATTTTAATCTCATTTTTTATTTTCATGAGACCACATGCTAATTCAATTCCTAAAACACCTTCTTCAATTATGATAGAATTATCTTCTTTTGAGGCGATTTTTATAGAGTCATTTAGATTGCCAAGAGATTGAATTTTGGTTATTCCAAAACTGGAGCCTGCTCTGCTTGGCTTAATAAAAAGCGGTAGTTTAAAATCACTTAATTCTGATTTTAAACTTTTAATATCTGCTTTAGTATCTATTAAAATTGCTTTAGGCACTTTAGCTCCCATTCTTGAAACTACTCCATTGGTCCAGGCCTTATGAAATGTTAATGCAGATGGACCTGGTGCCGAACTACTGTATGGAATTCCAGCATTTTCCCATTTCATAGCCAATGTACCGTCTTCGCCTGGATGGCCATGAACAAGATTAAATAATAAATCCAGTTTAATATCCTGACCGTTTTTATTCACAGTCATGTTAGTCTCATTGAATTCAATTTCATTTTTATGTTCATCCCATGCTTTATTACCATTTTGATTGATTTCTAAACCAAATACTTCATATTTTTTGCGATCTATCGCATTAAAGATATTATTGCCACTATTAATAGAAACCTGATATTCACTGGAATAACCACCCATTATAATTCCTAAATATTTACGCATGCCTCAAATATAGCTGAAGGCGCTAACCCTATCGTTATTTTTGTCATAATTATGAAGATGATTTTATTTTTTAAAAGTCGAACATTCTGGTTCAATCTAGTTTTAGCCTTTCTTTTTTTGATTTCATTGATGATGCCTTTAAATTGGGTTCTGAATCTAATAACTGGCCATGGTGAAATTCGATATGTTCCAGATGTAAGGAGTATTTCCTTCAAAGAAGCGCAAGAGACTCTTGGCGAAATCGATTTATTTGCGGAGGTTTTAGATTCTAGCGTATTTTTTGAAAATTTCAAATCAGGGACTGTTGTTCAACAATACCCAGAGCCAGGTGCTGCAGCAAAAGTTGGTCGAAAAATAAAATTGACAATTAATCGGCATCGAGCGGAACATGTTTACTTACCTATTTTGACTGAAAGAACTTTTGAAAGGGCGACATTAGATCTAAGATCTCGAGGTCTTATTCTTGGTAAAGTATCTTACAAGCCAGATTTAGCAGAGGGGATTGTTTTAGGCGCAAAGGCAAATGGAAAATTTATAAATGGTGGAGATCTAATAAGAAAAGGGACTATTGTAGATCTTTTAGTAGGTAAAATATCTGGCCCTCCAACTCATTCAGTTCCAAATGTTATTTCTTTGAGTTTAAAACATGCTGTTTTTGCAATTCAAAAAGCAGATTTACAGATCCAAGTTATGGCGGGAGATCAAAATAATTTAGACGCTTCAATTATTAAACAAAACCCAATTGGGTCAGATTATAAACTAGTTGTGCATGCCGGTGGTGTTATTCAAGTTTGGCTTTCTGACAATAAAGAACTGAAAAATTAATAATACATGAAATATATTTTATTTTTTATCTCATTTGGTTCTTTCTTTTGGGCTCAAGCGCAATCCCCATTTGAGGAAATTAGGATGTCTATTTCAACACAAAGTCAATCGAGCCCTCACAAATCTTCAAAATCATCGGATACATTAATTCTTCCGTTTATTGATGGATTTAATAATGGTTTACGGTCGGAGTGGACATCATTGGGAGTTGTGCAGGCGAATAATTGGTCAAAAGACCCATTGTCCTCTGGTGCTGCTGTCTTTGATGGAGTTTCTTTTAATGGCGAGGCATATCAACCTGGAGTTATTAATAATGATTCAATTACGGATGTCTTAATTTCTCCGTATTTTAATTTCCAAGGAGCCGGAGATATAGTATTGTCTTTTTTTATTCAAAATGGTGGTTGGGGAGATCCAACAGAGACTCAAGATTCACTAATCATACACTTTTGGAATCCCTCAGATTCATCTTGGATTCATGGAGGTTCATTGCAAGGAGGGGGAGATCAAGAAAAGTGGCATGCTGCTGCATTCTCTTTTCCATCAATGTTAAATGGGCAAAAGGGAGTTAGATTTAAATTATCTCGTTTCGCCTCGCCGGGAGGAATGTTTGACCATTTTCTAATCGATTATTTGGAAGTTGGAGCAAATAGAACTCCTAGTGATACCCTTTTATTTGATCCTTCATGGACTAGAATTCCGAGTTCTATAACTCGAATATTTCATGAGATACCTTGGTGGCACTATAATTCATTAATTTTGGAAAGGGACAGTTTGACAGTGTCCTACAGAAGAAATGGAATTCCTCCAGTCGGGGGTTGGCAATTGAATCTCGGGAAATATGTTTGGGAAGACGATAATGGAAATGCAATAGCTTCTCGTCTGAGCGTTCCAGTTGTAACAAACTTGGTTCATAACGTTAGTACTCCGTATCAATTTTCAATATCAAAGCCAGGTATAAATATGCTGGGGCCCTCAAAATGGAAATTTAAGGGATGGTTTGATGGAGAGAATGTTGGGGAATTATTTAATGACACATTGAAAATAATTCAGGAATTCGGTTCTAGATATGCACAGGAGGATGGTTCTGCTGAGCGCTCTTATGGCGTCTCACAGGGCACAGAGCCTAGACTTGCTCAAGAGTTTAATTTTATTTTAGGAGATACTATTGTAGGACTTGATTTGTCAATTGCCCCAGCAGGATATGACTGGTCAGATATGACATTCAAAATTGGTATTTGGGAGGTAGATAGTTCAGGTCTTCCTGGAGATGCGATATACATATCAGATTCTTCTTTCTCACCAGTTCTTCCATATGCGAAATCCCCTTTTCGTCATTTTATTTTGGACACAAATGGAATTTATGTCCCAAAAAAGGTTTTTATTGGTATAATTCAGACTACTGGTCCAGCAATCACCATAGGATTGGACTTGCATACTAACGGAGGAAAAGTTTATGGTGATCTAAATGGTTGGTTTCCATCTCTTCTTCCAGGTAGACTTTTAGTGCGTCCATTATTGAGAAATATACCCGATGACCTTGGTTCTTTTGCCACGGATAATTCAGAAATAATTAAGTTATTTCCCAACCCGACGCATCAATTTTTTAATTTAATCAACGCTAAAAAATTTGAAAAATTTGAGATTTATTCTCAATTAGGAGAGAAAATCTATCAATTTTCTGCTGATCAATACGGGAAAGCAACACACTCTTCAATTTCCTGGCCAAATGGAATGTATTTCATCAAAGGCCAATATGGTACTAATCTTCGACTAGTAGTCCTGAAATGATAGACGATAAGTTAGATCACAAACATGAAGATGAAGAGCTATTTGAGCACTTTACTTTTGTTGCAGACGATGGCCAGCAATTGCTTAGAGTGGATAAGTTTTTAATCAACTTAATGCGTCAAACATCTCGCAATCGAATTCAAAAAGCAGCTGAGGCAGGAGCAATTAGGGTTAATGGTAAATCAGTAAAAAGTAATTATCGAGTTCGCCCTGGTGATCGAGTGGCTCTTGTCTTAGCATACCCTCCTAGGGTAATAGAGTTATTACCAGAAAATCTTTTTTTAGATATTGTCTATAAAGACTCTGAATTGGCAGTTGTAAATAAACCTTCAGGTATGGTTGTTCACCCTTCTTATGGTCACTATTCAGGAACATTAGTCAATGGTTTGTTACATGAATTTCAGTCGCTACCAGAAGCAAGTGATAGTGAAAGGCCAGGCTTGGTTCATCGAATAGATAAAGACACTACAGGGATACTAGTTGTGGCTAGAAATGAGTATACACTTGCTTTTTTAGCAAAACAATTTGCAGATCATACAACTGAACGTGAATATCATGCTATTGCTTGGGGAAATATAAAACAAGAATCAGGTACTATTATTGGTAATGTAGGAAGAAGCTTGCGGGATAGAAAAATAATGTCTGTTTTCCCCGATGGGAAACACGGTAAAGAAGCAACAACTCATTTTAAGGTTTTAGAAAGATTTGGTTTTGCAACACTAATTTCTTGCCGCCTTGAAACGGGAAGAACTCATCAGATAAGGGTACATTTCCAGTCAATTGGTCATTCTTTATTTGGTGATCAAACTTATGGGGGAGACAGGATACCAAATATCCATGGGTATCCCAGATTTAAGAGTTTTATGGAAAATAACTTAAGCCTTTGCCCACGTCAAGCATTGCATGCAAGATTGTTAGGCTTTGTTCATCCAGTAACATTACAAAAAGTAAAATTTGAAATACCTCTTGCAGAGGATATTAGTCAAATTTTAGATAGGTTTAGAGTTTATGCTACCTCTGGGAAAATAATAGATTAATGTTCAAAAAAGAGACTCATAACCTTCTGAGTACATCGATAAAATAGGCTTTCGACGCAATTTCATAGTTGGGGTTAAGTGACCCGAAGGAATAGTCCAAGCTTCATTACAAACGTATATCTTCTTTACTTGCTCCCATTTCGCAAATTGTTCATTTTTCGCTTCTATTTCTTTATTTATTCTTGAAATAACTTCAGGGTTTTTGACCATCTCTTCATTTGAAATAAATTTTATTTTTTTCCTCACACACCATGATGCAATGAAATCAAATTGTGGTTGTATCAGTAAAACAGGGAACTTTTTATTTTCTCCTGCGACCATACATTGTTCAATAAAAGGTGACTCTTTAAAAACATTTTCCATATTCTGAGGCGCTATATACTTACCCCCCGAAGTTTTAAATATTTCTTTTTTTCTGTCAGTAATTTTGAGATATCCACCTTCTAGTATTTTCCCAATATCTCCAGTTCTAAACCACCCGTCTTCTGTCATGACTTCAGCCGTTAAGTCAGGACGACCATAATAACCCATCATTATATTAGGCCCTTTTGCAAGTATTTCTCCATCAGAATCTAATTTGATCTCAACTCCAGTTAAAGGAGGCCCAACTGTTCCCAATACATGACCTTTGCCTGTGGGTAAATTCACTGTTAGTACAGGGGAAGTCTCGGTTAAACCATAACCTTCTTGAATATTCACCCCTGCTCCAGCAAATATTCTTGCTAATTTAGGATTCAGAGCTGCTGCACCTGAGGCAATTGCTAATACTTTTCCTCCTAAAGCTTCCTTCCATTTAGAGAATATAATTTTTCTTGCTATTTTTAGTTGAAACTTATAAAATGGAGATTTTCCTTCGTGCTCATATTGTTCTGCAAGTCCCACGGCCCAGAAAAATAATAAACGTTTTATTCCGGATAGATTTTTTCCTTTATCCATGATGCGATCAAATACCTTTTCTAATAACCTTGGGACAGCAGAGAAAACTTCCGGATGAATTTCGCGTAAATTATCTCCAATAGTTTCTAAACTTTCGGCGTAATAAGTCCCTACTCCTGTTTTCATGTAAACATAAACAAGTACTCTTTCATAGCTGTGGCAAAGAGGTAAAAAGCTTAAGCCTTTTGCTACGGGATCGACCGGAAGCCTTTCCGCTGCTCCAATGGCATTCTGAGTTATATTGTTGTGGCTAAGCATAACTCCCTTAGGAGTACCAGTTGTTCCTGAAGTGTAAATTAAAGTTGCTAATTCTTCAGGTTTAACACTGGCCATCCGTTTATCTAGCTCTGTTTGATGTTTCTCATCTCCTTGAGATAAAACGACATCCCATGAGTCACAATTATTAATTGGTTCAAATGAAAAGATGTTTTTTAAACTTGGGACTTGATCTTTTATTGCATTTACTTTATCAAATAACCCCTCATCGCTCAGGAAACAATATTTTACTTCTGCATCATTGAATATAAAATTGTAATCTTCTGATGTTATTGTTGGATAAACAGGAACATCAATTGCTCCAACGCTTAAAATTGCCTGGTCGCAAACGTTCCATTCCATTCTATTATTAGTAGATATAATTGCGATTTTGTCACCTGGTTTAACGCCTAAATCTATCAGTCCTCTAGCCAGTTTCTCAGCCTTATCAATGTATTCTTGAGTTGATAAAGATTTCCATACACCCTTTAATTTAGTATTTAGAGCATCCTTTCTAGGATGGTTCTTTAGAGCATAATAAGCAAAATCAAATAATCTTTTAGGTTCCTGGTTATCCATAGTTAGAGTTATAATTCATTTAGTTATTTCGCATGATTAACATAAACCTGTTCACCATGTATCCATGTTTCTGATACTTTTAATTTTGATATGCTGTCTTCAGGACATCTTATGATATCAGTTGTAAAGATGCTAAAATTTGCCCACATTCCTACTTTAATTTGACCAACTTCTTTTTCTTGGAAAGAGGCATATGCGGCATCTCTAGTCATTCCAATTAATGCTTGTTCTCTGGTTAGTGCTTCTTGAATTTGAAAACTTTTTTCTGAGTTCTGATCTAATGATTTTCTTGAAATTGCAGCATAGATAGTGTACATTGGGTTCATCGATTCTACAGGGAAATCTGTGCCTAAAGGTAGAATTCCCCCACTTGATTTTCTTAGTGATGAATAAGAATAGGCATATGATATCCTCTCTGGTCCGATACGATCCATGGACCAACTCATATCACTTGTAGCATGAGAAGGTTGAACAGAAGGTATTATCCCAAGTCCAAAAGTTGATCTGTCATCTGGATGAACTATCTGGGCATGTTCAATTCTCCACCTTAAATCTTTTTTTTTAGTGTATTGATAAATTTTTTTATATATATTCAACATTCTTCTATTCGCAGAGTCTCCAATTGAGTGAGTATTCATTTGCCATCCATTATTAAATAATCGTTCAGCGGCAGATTTCATATAATCGAAGCTCCGAACTTCAAAACCAAAATGATTTTCTCTATCAGAATATGATTCCCGCATTAGGGCCCCTCTGCTCCCTAGTGATCCATCCGAGTAAAACTTAAAGCTTCTTACATCTAGTAGATTTGTCTTCAGTGGCCCAGATTTAATCCAAAAATCTAGTTCACTGGGACTTTCACTTACCATCACATAAAGAGGCATTTTTAGTTTTTTCTTTTTCTGAAGTTCATCAATTAGTATTATATCTTCCCTAGGTAGGCCAGCTTCATGAATTCCCGTTAGTCCATATTCAAATGCTTTTTCTTGAGCTGCCAATAGTGCTTCTGACTTTTCGTCATTACTAGGTTTTGTTATGAATAAAAGTGACTGTGCATTATCTATTAGCAGTCCTGTTAAATTTTCATTTTCTTTTAGTATTTCTCCCCCTTCAATTTTACTATTTAGATCGATTTTTGATTGTTTCAGAGCAACGGAATTGCCTAAAATAGCATGTCCATCTATGCGACTCAGTATAATAGGTTTGTCACTGATTTTTTCTAAAGATGAATTATTTGGAAATTTTTTAATTGCCCAATCATTTTGATCCCAGCCTTGTCCGCGATAAACTTTTTCATTAGGATTATTTTTTATAAATTTTTTAACTCTTTCAATACATTCCTCCCAAGATGCAGTTCCTGCCAGATCTATAGACTTTAAGGCAATACCTTGGTACAAAAAATGTGCATGCGCATCAATAAATCCAGGATAAACGTAAGCTCCTTTGAGATCAGTAATGCCTGATTTTGATATGTAATTATAAGGAATTTGATATGCAACGCTATCTATTTTGCCATCAACAATGGATAGGTTTCCGGAGATGTAATAAATTGAATCATCATCAAATTGTGCAATTTTTCCATTGCTTAAAATATGATCTACCTTCTTAACAAAATAGGCCTCTGGGCTTAAATCATCATTATTTAACAAGCTGTCAACTTCATTTATTAGTTTTCTTTTTTGACTTAATTGTTTAGTAAATAATTTAGAGCCTAAAAAATCAATGGAATACGTTATTTTGGAACATCCAACAAAATTTATAACCAGTAGTGAAAAAAATATCTTTAATAATGAATTCACAGGTCCAAGGTAGTTAAACCTAGTCGTACCTTTGTTTCAAACTATATATCACATGAATTCAGTATCATCTACGACTGTCGAAAATGCTCAGGAATTGGGTCTATTGGCTGAAGAGTATAATGAGATTTGCAACGTGTTGGGAAGGGCTCCAAATTTTACAGAATTGAATATTTATTCTGTTATGTGGTCTGAGCATTGCTCATACAAGAATTCGATACAATGGTTAAAAAAATTACCTAAAGATGGGCCGCAAATACTTGCAAAAGCTGGTGAAGAAAATGCAGGATTAGTTGATATTGGAGAAGGATTAGCATGTTGTTTTAAAATTGAATCACATAATCACCCGTCGGCTTTAGAGCCTTTTCAGGGTGCCGCAACAGGAGTCGGGGGTATAAATCGTGATATATTCACAATGGGGGCTAGGCCCATTGCTCAATTAAATAGTCTTCGTTTCGGTGACCCTACTTCTGTTCGAACCAAGTGGCTTGTTAATGGAGTGGTGAAAGGAATCAGTACTTATGGTAATTCTTTTGGCATTCCCACGGTCGGAGGTGAAGTTTATTTTGATAAATGCTACGAACAGAACCCGCTTGTTAATGCTTTCTCTGCGGGGATAGTTAATGTGGGTGGTCAAATTTCAGCTAAGGCTGAGGGCGTAGGTAATGCAGTTTATATTGTTGGAAGTTCAACAGGAAGAGATGGGGTTCATGGAGCGGCTTTCGCTTCAAAGGATCTAACTGAAGATAGTGCAAATGATATTCCTTCAGTTCAAGTTGGAGATCCTTTTCAGGAGAAGCTTTTGCTCGAGGCAACGATGGAATTGGCGAAAATTAAAGCTGTAAAAGGCATGCAAGACATGGGAGCTGCGGGAATAACTTGCTCGACTAGCGAAATGAGTGCTGGTGGAAAAGTGGGAATGGATATTTGGCTTGATAAAGTCCCAACTCGTCAAGATGGAATGGAGCCTTGGGAGATTCTTCTTTCAGAATCACAAGAGAGAATGCTAGTTGTAGTAAATAAAGGTCGCGAAAATGATGTTCAAGCGATTTTTGATAAGTGGGACATCCATTGCGAGCAGATTGGCCTTGTAACAGAGGGGCCATTATTAAGATATTTCTGGAATGATGAAAAAATTGCTGAAATACCAGCTGAATCTCTTGTCCTTGGAGGTGGTGCTCCTGTTTATCATCGTGAAAGTAAAGAACCCCAATACTTTAAAGAATTTAAAAAATTTGACATAAAAAAAATTCCGGAGCCAAAAGATCTATTGAGCGTTGCGAAAATGATAATAGCGTTACCTAATATATCTTCGAAAAAATATATCTATGAGCAATATGATTCTATGGTTGGAACAAAAAATCGCTCTACTAATGAGCCTAGTGATGCTGCAATAGTCAATATAAAAGGTTCGAAAAGAGCAATAGCGATGACCGTAGATTGTAATAGTCGATATGTTCACGCTGATCCTGAAGTGGGAACAATGATAGCTGTCTCAGAGAATGCAAGAAATATTATATGTTCTGGGGGCGAACCATCTGCGATAACGAATTGTTTAAATTTCGGCAATCCATATAATCCAGAGGTTTATTGGCAGTTTACTGGTGCGATAAAAGGAATGTCACAGGCTTGTAAGCGATTTTCAACTCCTGTTACAGGGGGTAATGTAAGTTTTTATAACCAAACTCAAGTAGGAGATACGATTGAGCCTATTTTTCCAACACCTACAATTGCTATGATTGGTTTGGTGAAAGACATAGATAACGTTACAACAATTCAATACAAAACTAAAGGAGATTTGATTTATCAAATAGGTCCAACGCATGAAGATATTGCTTCAAGTCAATATCTTGTCAGTGTTCATAACGTTGATGAATCTCCGGCACCTATTTTTGATCTGGACGAAGAATTTTCAGTTCAGAAAAAAGTTAAAAATCTTATAAAAAAAGAAATTATATCAAGTGCTCACGATATTTCAGAGGGTGGTCTTTTTGTCACATTAATGGAGAGTGCAATGCTGTCTAATTTAGGATTTGATATAACTACTGATTCATCTATTAGAAATGATGCCTATCTATTCGGGGAAAGTCAAAGTCGTATAATAATAACTGTTTCGTCAGACAAAGAAGAGGAATTAATTGATTTCATGATGGCAAAAGATGTTGAATTTCATCTTGTAGGCCATGTCACAAAAGGATCCATACGTGTTGATGATCAGGATTGGGGAAATGTCAAGGATTTTGCCAAATTGTACGATAATGCACTAGAAGATATACTCGAGAAATAGTAATTATGATCAGGATCTAATCTCTGCTCCAACATCAGACTTTAAGAAATTAATTATTCTGGACATTGATTTTTCTATCTGTGAATCTTTAAGGGTTCTATTTGTATCTTGAAAAATTAACCTTACACCAAATGAAATTGAGTCTTTGCCAATTTTTTTTCCTTGGAAAACATCAAAAAGTTCAAAATCAACTAAGGATTTTTCTTTAGATTTCTTGATCGCGATTTTAATAGCTGCATATTTAATTTCAGACTTTACAATTATTGCTAAATCTCTAGTCACTTTCGGAAACTTAGGAGTTTCTGTAAATTTAACTTTGGAGACTTTAGCAAATTGACATATGGTATCCCAATTGAAAATTGCTCCTAAAACGGCTTCGTTAACATCTGATTTTTTTAAAGCCCATTCGTCTACCCAAGATATTGTTGCTAAAACCTTCTGATTTCTTTCTAACCTAATTCCACCAGCCCATAGGCCAGCAATAGGTTTTTGCTCTATTTCATCTATTTTATCAATACCTAAGTAAGCAAGTAAGCCCATGCTAAGTCCCTTTAAGCTAAAGAAATCAACTTTATTTATTTCTCTGTTCCAGTGAGGTCCTGGCAATTGTCCACTGAGCCAAAGTCCTAAATGATTTTGCTCAGAATAATTATTCTCTTTCGAATTAGAATAAATTCGTCCAAATTCAAAAATCGAAACGTTCGATTGTTGTCTTTTTATATTATAACTGATTGCATTTAATCCTCCCATCAAAAGGGTGGGGCGCATAACTTCTAACTCTTGACTTAATGGGTTAAGTATTTTTACATTATTTTTAGGGTTAATGCTTGGGTGATTTAAGTATAGCTCTGAGCTAGTGAGCGAATTATTCATTATCTCATAAAGTCCATGAGCTACGAGATAGTCTGTTACTTTTCTTCGTAAAGATTCATTTGATGCCACTTCATTTTCAGATGGGATTAATCGCATACCATCGGGAAGTGGAATTGAATTGAAGCCATAAATTCTTAATATTTCTTCCGCAATATCAGCCTCTCTTGTCACATCCCATCTGTAGGCAGGAATTGACAATTCTAACCTCGATTTTTTCAATATGGTTGATGTAATGTCTAATGAATCAAGAATGGAGATGACTTCATTTTGCTTTAGTTCGATACCAATTAATTTATTGATTCGATCTAAATCAATTTCAACAATTCGATTTTCAAATAAGGAGCCACTCAAATTCTTTTCAGAAAACCCAGTAATAGTTGCGTTTGGAAATATTTCGCTTATTAATTTCCAAGCTAGAAAAAGAGCATCCATACCAATGTTTGGATCAACACCTCTTTCATATCTGAATGAAGCATCAGTATTGAGTCCATATCTTTTAGCAGTTTTTCTAATGACGACAGGATCGAACCATGCAGATTCAATAATGATATCTGTACTGTCCTCGCTTACTCCTGAATTCAGACCCCCAAAAACTCCAGCAAGAGCCAATATCTTATGGTTATCTGCAATCACTAAATCCTCCTTATTTAGCTTTCTAACTATTCCATCAAGTGTAGTTATTTCTTCATTACTTATTGCTCTTCTGATTTGGATAGATTTACCGTTAATTTTTTGAGTGTCAAAAGCGTGAAGTGGATGACCCTTATCATTGAGAACATAGTTAGTAATATCTACAATAGCATTCATCGGTTTAAGCCCAATCGATTTTAATCGTCGCTGAAGCCAATCAGGGGAAGGTCGGTTTTTTAAACCGCTAATGCTAAGGGCTTTATATCTTGGGCATGCAGATTTGTCATGAATGTCAATTTCAATATTTGAATCCACGTTAGACCATTTATGGATATTATTATCATTCCAAGTATATTTGATTTTTTTATGAATGAGTGCTGCTCTCAGATCTCGAGCAACTCCCATATGACTCATTGCGTCCATTCTATTTGGGGTTAGCCCAATTTCAAAAACGGAATCAGATTTGAGACCCAAATATTCTGACAGGGGAGTACCAGAGACAGCACCAACATCCAAAATATAAATTCCCTCATGGGATTTTCCAATACCAAGTTCATCTTCAGCACAAAGCATTCCTTCCGATGACTCACCTCTTATTTTTCCTTTTTTTATTTTAATACCTTTCTCAAGACTTTCTGGATATATAGTGCATCCAATGGTAGCAACTGGAACTTTTTGTCCAACTGCAATATTTGATGCTCCGCATACTATATTTAGAGGGTCATCAGTTCCAACATTAATCTTTGTACAAAATAGTCTATCTGCATTGGGATGTTTACTTAGTGATATAATTTCACCTATGAATACTCCTTTTAATCCACCTTTAATTTGATCTAAGTGTTGGATTTTTTCAACTTCTAATCCTGTAGATGTTAAAATTTCAGATAAACTTTCATCAGAAAGCTCTGTTTCAATGTAGTCGCTTAACCACTCTTTAGAAATTAGCATAGCCACAAAAATACATAGTAATTTATTCTTTAAAAGAAGAAATTCTGTACTATTTGTATCTAAATGCGAATCAGGTTAAACCAAATATAAAAAAAGCGTACAAGAAAAACCTAAAAAACCTTGTGATTGCTAGCATTAAGAACAATCTTAATCTGAATTCTACTATTCCTGCAATCGTACATACAGGGGCGAATGGTAGAGGTGTTAGAGCGGATAAAAATATTAAAAGCCCACCAAATTTCTTTAGTTGTAAAGACTGTTCTTCAAATCGATTATTTATCCATTTTTGAACAATTGGGAAATGATGTATTCTTCTACCGATAAAGTAGCTTATGACTCCGCCTAAGTAACTTACAATTGCTAAAAGAAGAGTCATAAGATATGGATGTTGCATCTCCCCTGCCCATAAAATAAAAAAATCTGGGGGCAAGATTCCGGTAACTATTTCAGATACCCCTAATAATAATATGACAGCAGTCCAATGAATTTTTGTTGTAACCCATTCCGCAATGGCTTCAATGTCAACAATATAATTATTTAGAAGCCATATGGCTGCGGCAAAAATAACTATTACAAATCCAAGTTTTCGAAATCCTTGAACTAAAAATTTATACCCTCCACTAATTTGATAAAACCGATGAGTTAAAGAGACAGAACGCCAAAAAGGGCGAATTTTTTTTAGCGGTCTGATTTTCATTTTTTGATTTTAATTTGGAATAATTGGATCATAAATTATGCCACGGATCCCCATGCGATTTTATGTCTAGAATATTCTGAAAACCTTTGTCTTAATTTTTCATTATCTTTTTTTTCTAATTTAGGATCATTCAGGACTATTGATTCAGCAATTTTTCTGGACCATTCAATCAACTCCCCATCTTCGATAATATTGGCGATTTTGTAGTCTAGAGAACCGCTTTGTCGGGTACCCATAACTTCTCCTGGCCCTCTGAGTTTCATATCAACGTTTGCTATTTGGAATCCATCGTTAGTTTTACATAATGTATCAATTCTAATTTTCCCATTATCACTTAGTTTGTCTCCTGTGATTAAAATGCAGTATGACTTTTCTCCTCCCCGACCTACTCTTCCTCGCAGCTGATGTAGCTGTGAAAGTCCAAATTTTTCAGCATTTTCTATTATCATAACACTTGCATTGGGCACATCTACGCCGACTTCAATTACTGTTGTAGAAACCATTATTTGCGTTTCCCCATTAATAAATCTTTGCATTTCCCATTGTTTGTCTTCGGACTTCATTCGTCCATGAACGATCGATATTTCAAAATCGGGCCTTGGAAAATCTCTGATGATACTCTCATAACCATCCATCAAATCTTTAAAGTCAAGTTTTTCACTTTCTTCAATTAATGGATATACTATATAAATCTGTCGACCTTTTATAATTTCATTTTTTATAAACCCCCATACTTGAAGACGATTGTGATCTGTTCTTTGTACCGTTTTTATGGACTTTCTTCCTGGAGGAAGTTCATCAATTATTGAAAGATCTAGGTCCCCATATATGCTCATTGCCAAGGTTCTTGGAATTGGGGTAGCTGTCATGACTAAAATATGAGGAGCCGGATTGTTTTTTTTGCGAAGTTTTGCTCTCTGTGCTACTCCAAATTTATGTTGTTCGTCAATTATTGCTATCCCTAAATTTTTAAAAATAACAGGGTCTTCTATTAGAGCATGCGTACCAACGAGTATATTGATATCTCCTGAAGCAAGATTTTTGAAAATTATCTTTCTTGCAGATTTTTTGACAGATCCTGTTAAAAGACTAATGTTAATACCAAGTTTTTCTGCCCATGGTGTTAGACTCGAATAATGCTGTTGGGCTAAAATTTCTGTCGGCGCCATCATTGCTGCTTGATGGCCATTATCAATCGCCATAAGTATGGACATAAATGCAACAAGGGTTTTTCCTGAGCCAACATCTCCTTGGATTAAGCGGTTCATATGCAGGCCAGAGGCTGCATTCTCTCTGATATCTTTTATTACGTTTTTTTGGGCATTTGTTAACTCAAACGGAAGTATGTTTTTATAAAAATTATTAAAATTTGGCCTGAGCTTAGAAAATATAAATCCCTTATGTGAAGCAAGGTGACTCTTGCGTTTATATGCAAATACAAGCTGGTCTAAAAACACTTCTTCAAAAGCTAACCGTTCTCTAGCAATTGATAATCTCTTAGGATTTTTAGGATAGTGCATCTCTTTTAAAGCTATTGTTCTAGATGGCCAATTTTTATTTTTAACTATTGATTCAGGGAGCCAATCGAATTGATGATCTCCGATATTATTAAGAAGTTCAGCAATAAGTTTTGCCAGCCCCTTACTATTTAATCCTGATGAGGATAATTTTTCATTGGAAGAATAAACGGGATACATTCCTGAAAAATCATTCTTTTTAAATGAGTTGATTGATTCTAAATCTGGATGTGAAATACTTAAGTTACCATTGAAATTAGAAATTCTCCCGAAGGCTATAACTTGATCTCCCGGATTGATAGATTTCTGAATCCACTTGACGCCTTTAAACCAAATTAATTCAATAGTGCTATTATTGGAATTTAATCTGGCAGTCAGTCTTTTCTTTGAGCCATGACCAAGAAGTTTAATTTCTGATAAAACGCCAAGCACCTGAATTTCGGTAGGACCTGGTGAAACTTCATTTGGCTTATATACGATTGATCGATCTATGTATCTAAATGGAAAGTATTCGATAAGGTCACCAAATGTTCTGATACCCAGTTCAGAAGACATCAATCCAGCCTTGTATGGTCCAACACCCTTCAAATATGTCAGAGATGTAGATAAGTCATTCATCGCCATACTCAAAAATAGGCTTAACTTATGGGCTTAATGGAGTCAAGAGGTATACGTTCATCAGAATTTTCTTTTTTTTTAGTAGATGGAGCCATTTTAGTCTGTTCGTTTTTGCTTTGGGCTAATGTTCTCTTTGGTAATTTATCAGTCAATAACCCTCTCTATTATGATCAATATCTTGTATTATTTATTTTAGTTTTTGTTCTTTGGGTCAGTTTTTCACTGGTTTTTAATGTGCATAAACTAAAGGTAGGAGTCGAGATCAGGAGTGTTTTGTCACGATTTTATAAGATGGTATTCATTCATATATCTACTATAGCTTTAGTTGTTTTTATTTTAAAGACTTCAATTTATTATTCTAGAATATTCTTATTTCTATTTGTGCTATTCTATTTGTGTTTTGGTACGATTCTTCGCTTTTTATGGATATATGGATTGAGAAAATATTATTTAAATAAAAATAGTTCAAAATTAATAGTAACTATTGGAACCGGTAGTCAATGGGAGCGATTGAGTATTGAACTTAACCGTCACCCGGAATACGGGTATAAAATTGGAAAAAGATTTGATATTCTGCCCTCTATGGAAGAATTATCAAGTAAATATGAAGAGATATGGGTTTCACCTGACGAAATGCTTTCAGCATCCAGACTTGCTGATGAACTGGGAATTAGACTCAGATTAGTTCCTGATTTGGGAGTTTTATTAGCTAATCGCACTCGGTTGACATCATTTGGTAATATTCCAATTGTGGATATTCGCCCTGAGCCTCTGAGCTTTTTCTTTTCGGCATTTATAAAGAGATCATTTGATGTTTTCATTTCAATTTTTGGTTTATTATTTATTTTGTCATGGCTAACACCTATAATCGGTATTCTTATTGGGATTAATTCAAAAGGGCCAATATTCTATTCTCAAACGAGAGTTGGAACAGCTGGAAATAATTTCAGAATATGGAAGTTTAGAACCATGTATAAGGGCTCAGAGGAAGATATTCAGGCTGCATCAAAGGATAATCGCGTTACTTTTTTAGGGAAAATATTAAGAAAAACACATTTAGATGAGCTTCCTCAACTATGGAATGTATTTATTGGTAAGATGAGTCTAGTTGGCCCCAGGCCCCACATGCTTGCGGACCATAGCGAATACACAAAAGCTATTAGTAATTATGGTATTAGGCATTGGGTTAGGCCCGGTATGACAGGCTTAGCTCAGGCCCGAGGATTAATTGGATCTAAAGATTTGGAGTTAATGAGTCAGAGAATTCGTGCTGATATATATTATATCGAGAATTGGTCTTTTATTTTGGATTTGAAAATAATTGGCGCGACCCTTTTAGGGAAGCGAAAATGGATTTAGTTTAAGGCTTTTTTAAAGCTAAATATTCAGCAACTTCAAAGTATTTTTTCGTGATTTCGTTCCAATCGTGCGATTTTAACTCATTTGTCCAATCATGGTTAATGGATTGTTTGTTCAACCAGATCTTTTGTAGGAGGGAATTAGTGGTAGAGAAATAAACACCTTTACTCCCAAGGACAGATCTGTTAAAAACATTATCGTGAGCTGCAATTCTACAATTTGCGGCCATGGCTTGGAGTAGTCCAGGGTTTGTTCCGCCAACACTATGTCCATGAATATATATTGATGAACCTTGTCTCAAAGCTTGAGTTATATTTTGGTCATACTCACTTTCGATTTTGATAAGATTCAAATTTCCTTGAAATAAGCTTAAAATATTTTGACCGTATCGTGTACTCCAATTACCAACCACTGCTACAGGAGTTTCATCGATTAGTTCAGTTAAAATTTCAAGCACATTATTTTCAGGAACTAGTCTGCAAATTATAAGTGCATATGTATTTTGTATTAGTCCAAATTCTCTAAGAATAATATTAAGCTCATTTTTAGTTAGAGCTTTGTGAATTTCCGTGCCAAATGATATTTCGCGAATGGGCTTCTCATAATTCTCATTGCAGTAATCCGTTATTCCAGGGTTGTCTGAAATAATTATATTTGATGATTTTACTGCTATTTTTTCTGATAATTTTAGATAATTGCGAATACTAGATGAGTATTTACCACGTTTCCATTCAATTCCATCTAAGTGCACTGCTACATAGGTACTGTAAAACCATTTTTGCCAGAGTAAAAAGGGTGCAGAACTAGTTGTCCCAAGAGTAATATGTGAATCAGGTTTCCATTGATTAATGGATTTAATACTCAGCCAGTCATATATGAATTGCGCAAATGGCCCTATAACCCATTCAGGGTCCCAATGGAATTTTCTCAGAATCCCAGGATATTTGTAATCAGGTTGCGAGTGTTTTGATGAGGTACTAACCCAAACTCGATTCCCTGCATCTGCAAGCCTTCTAGAAATATGATCAACCATTTCCTCAAACCCTCCGTATCTGTTGGGCATGCCCCGAGAGCCGCTAAATGCAATGAATCGGCTTGGAGTGGAATATATATTCTCTAAACTTTCAGCAGCTTTATTCCAGGAATATTTATCAAGTGATGCTTCTTTCTTTGGATTTTTATATGATGATAAAACCGAGTCTACAATTTCTTTTGCAACTGGAGAACATACAAAAACATCTTTCTCTAGTTCTTTTGAACTCTCAGCATTCTCAGACAAAATCACTTGGCATTTAGCTTGCAGTCCTTCAATTGATGTGAGTCCAAAGGTTTCAAAAAGTGATGGAATTATCACAGCATACGTTTTAGCTAATAATGCAGGAACCTCCTCTCTTTTAATAGCAGTTTTCCATTCAACATTAGCTCCATGCTTTTTGGCTTCTTTTATTGCAAGCTTAAAAGATTCAACATATTTTTTGTGGTTTGGTCCTTCATCTCCAACTATCGTCAAAGGTTCTTTAAAGCCCATTTTACTTAAAATTCTCCATGCATTAATTGCTTCAATTTGATTTTTAATACCCTCTATTCTTCCTAGAATAATATAGCCACTACGTTCAGTTTTTTCAGCCACGGATAAGTGCTCTAATCCTGGAGAAATAATTTTAACACTTTGGCCTAAACCTGTTATTTTTTTTATTCTTTTAGCTTCTGCAGATGTAGTGGTTATGATATGATCGGCAGTCCATGCAAATTTCAATAATGGGTTTCTTAAAAAGATTAATCCAATTGCAGGCCAACGATCTTTACTTAAAAATGCTCTAAGAAAAATTTTAATACTTTCTTGAACCTGATTAGGGAGGTGCTTCCAAATAACACCTCTTTTTAATTCATAATTTTTATAGTCTACCAATATGGAAGATATCACCCATCGAATTTGTGGATGTTTTTTTCGAATCTGATAACAATGGTATTGGTCAACATATCGTCCCAGGTTTATCGAGTGAATTACGTCATATTTTGAACTGCATATTTCTTTGTTTAATTCACTTGCAGACAGAATCAGTAAGACATTATGCCCTTTTTTTTTAAGGGCTTTAATGGTCTCTAAGGCCTGAACAGTATCTCCGCCTGGTTGAGCAAGTAAAGTTTTTCTCGCAAAGAATATGATATTCACACAATAAATGTACTGCTCTTAAATTGTACCTTCGTTCAAATAAATAGTTAAAATTATTTCTATCATGGCGATTCCTAAATTTTTGGTTGGAGACAATACTGATCAGCCTGAAAACGTTTATATTATTCATACCGAATATCCGAGATTTGTAATAGACCTCGATACTGATGAAGTAGAGTGGCTAGATCAAATTGGAGGAGAGGATGAGACTGAACTGACAGATGAAATGAATCGTCTGCTTGATGAGGCAAATACATTCTACATGAGAGAGGTAGATCGTTACGAGTCAATGGATTGATGTCAAAAATATTCCAATGGAGAGAAAATGTACCATTGGCTCTTCCGGTAATTATCGGTCAATTAGGTCATATTGTTACATCTGTTGCAGATTCAATTATGGTTGGTCAACTGGGAGTTATTTCACTTGCAGCGGTTTCTTTGGCGGGATCAATAACTTCAGTTCCTCTTGTCTTTGGTATTGGAGTAGCCTATGGTCTGACTCCTCTTGTTGCCAGGGCATATGGTCAAAAAAGATGGGGTAAGGCATATCGATTACTTAAGAATTCTACCTTAATCAATCTTTTGACTTCTGTAATAATGTTCCTTTTCGCTTGGTTATTATTTCTTTTTGTTCAAAATACGAATCAGTCCATTGAGGTTATTGAAGAGAGTAAGGTCTATTTGATTTTAATTATGATTTCATATATTCCATTTATGCTTTTTCTTTCGGGTAAGCAGTATTTAGAGGGCATGGGCGATACTTCAACTCCGATGAGAATAAGCTTGATAGGTAATTTATTAAATGTTTTACTTAACGGATTATTAATCTTTGGGTTATTTTATTTTCCGGTTCTGGGAATAATAGGTGCTGGTATTGCTACAATAATTGCAAGAATTATTATGGCAATTCATGTCTGGTATTTTGTTTTTGAAAAAAGAAATAATTATAAAATAGTACAAGACAATGTCATGATTTCAATTAGAGCAATTAGGTCTCTGTTAAAATTGGGATTGCCATCAGGTTTACAATATGTATTTGAAGTAAGTGCATTTGCAGCAAGCGCATGGATAATTGGCACATACGGACCGCGCCAGCTTGCTGCTCACCAAATAGCCATTAATCTTGCATCGATATCATATATGGCAGCAACAGGACTAGGCGCAGCGGGAACTGTAAGAATGGGACAATTACTGGGCGCAAAGAGGGGAGGGGAAGCTTTAAATGCTGGGAAAAGTTTATTGTTTTTAACAATAGCTTTTATGACTTTTACGGGAATATTATTTTTCACCCTTAGAAATATTCTTCCTTCATTTTATACAGCTGATTTGGATGTGATTTCAGCAGCAGCTTCTTTATTAATAATAGCTACGATTTTTCAAATAAGCGATGGACTTCAGGCTACAGCGCTAGGAGTTCTAAGGGGTATGCAAGATGTTAAAATCCCCACGGTTATTTCCTTTGTTTCATATTATTTGATTGCTTTACCATTAGAATGGTTACTAGGAAGCTATTTTGATTGGGGAGCAGTTGGAGTCTGGGCAGCCCTAGCCATCGGTCTAACTTTAAGTGCATACTTACTAATAAGGAGATTTTACAATCAGATAGGAATCGTTGCTTTTAAGAATACTTAGAAGCCTCCTCTGCTAAAACCGGATTTGATCCAAGGATGTGCAGTCGTTCAACTACATTTCGAAGCTCTCTCACATTACCAGTCCAGTTTGCAGCTTGCAGGTGATCTATGGCTTCTTGTGAAAAGGTTTTTTCCCCGGAACCTTGATTTATCAGACTTTTTAAAAAATGATCAATAAGATCTGGAATATCTTGGCGTCTTTTATTTAGAGATGGAACATCTATTACAATGACGCTCAAACGGTGATAAAGATCCTCTCTGAATCGTCCGGAGTTTATCTCTTCTTTAATATTTTTATTAGTTGCTGCAATGATTCGAACATTCACCGAAATAGATTTTCCGGATCCGACTGGTGTTATTTGATTTTCTTGAAGAGCACGTAAAACTTTTGCCTGTGCAGAAAGACTCATATCGCCTATTTCGTCTAAAAATAATGTCCCACCATGTGCCAATTCAAATTTCCCCTTGCGGTCTTTTATTGCTGAAGTAAATGAACCTTTTACGTGTCCAAATAACTCTGACTCAATTAATTCAGAGGGTATTGCAGCACAATTAACCTCTATAAAAGATTGTTTGGATCTGGCGCTGAGTTGATGTAATTGATTCGCAACAATTTCTTTTCCTGAGCCATTTGGACCAATTATTAAAACACGTGCATCCGTAGGTGCAACTTTTTTGATCATATTTCTCACAGTCTCCAGGGACTTTGACTTGCCGATCATAGCAAATTTATTATCAACTTTTATACGTAATCGTTTATTTTCTTGTAATAGGACTTTTCGATCAATAGCCTGTCTAATTGTTGTTACAAGTCTATTTAAATCTGGTGGCTTGGCTATATAATCATAAGCACCTTTTTTTATGCATGCTACTGCCGTATCAATATCACCATGGCCAGAAATCATTATTGTAGGGGTGTCACCATAATTGTCCATTATGAATTCTAATACTTCTATGCCGTCTTTTTTAGGCATTTTGATATCACAAAGAACCAGATCGAAAGTATTAGCATTTAGTTTGTTTAAACCCATCTCGCCATCTTCAGCTTCAAATATTTCATGCGAGTTATCCTCATTCATAAGAATGTTTCGTAGGACATTCCGAATTGCTTTTTCGTCTTCAACGATTAGTATACGCGCCATGAATAATTCTTATTTGTTATGCATCCATACATCCATTTGAGGAAATGCGATGGTAATATTATTATCCCGGAATGCCTGATCAATCGAGTACCTTAATTCAGATTTTGTAAATTCTATTCGAAATAAGTTTGAACTATGAAAATTAGCATTGAATTCTAGAGAACTGCTTCCGAAGTTAGAGAACTGAATTGAAGGAGCTGGTTTAGCGTGGACATCATGATGATCTTTAAGACATTTTATTAAAACTTCTTCAACTAATCTTGTATCCGAACCATATGCAACTCCCACAGCAATATGAAAACGTGTTGATTTATTTTGATGACTCCAATTAATGACTCCTTGATTGGTTAATTTGCTATTTGGAAGGATGACGGAAATATCATCTCGAGTTAATATTTTGGTTGTCCGAAGGCCTAACTCCTTAACGATCCCAATCATTCCATCAATTTCAATAATATCTCCTGCAGATATACTTCTTTCAGTCAGTAGAATAATTCCTGATATAAAATCTCTAAATGTATCTTGTAACCCGAGCCCTAATCCAACAAAAAGAGCAGTTGAATATGCTAAAATTACAGTAATCTCTATTCCCGAAAAGTCAAGTGTGAATAATATTGTTATGATCCAAATGAAATAATTGAATAATAGCCTTAAGGAATACGCGGTTCCGTGATCCACTCTTTTTCGAGATACTGCCCGAGTAAATATTCGCTTGATTGAATATGTTAATAATCTCGCAAATGAAAGAATAACAAAGACTTGAATAATATCAAATAGCGTGACACTGATGCTGTCATATTTGAAAAGCACTAATTCAAGAAAGTCAGAAAAGGACATATTCATTTGTTTATTATTTTCTCCGTAGCCACTTGTAAAGGTCTTTATAACTTGCTTTCTTTCCGTAAGTTAAGATTCCTACGCGATATATTTTTGCTGAAATCCAAGTTGTCCCAAGAAACCCTGTAATTAATAACAGCATACTCAAAACAATCTCCCAAGTTTGAACACCTCCAAAAGGAAGTCTTACCATCATTGCCAAAGGTGATGAAAACGGTATAAATGACAACCACATTGCTAGAGATCCATTGGGTTCTTGCATCATTGTCATAGTTAGCATTAAGGTTATTAATAACGGAATTGTTAAGGGTATCATGAATTGCTGGGTGTCAGCTTCAGCATCAACAGCTGATCCTACGGCAGCAAATAATGCTCCATAAAGGAGATACCCCCCGAGAAAATAAAAAATAAAAAATCCTATGAGACTCGCAATATTCAAGCTATTTATGCCCTCAATAATTTGGTTAATAGTTCCTTGATTTCCTCCATTTTTCATTTCTCCTGCACTACTTATTTGAGCTGATGTGATTTGAGTAATATCTGATTCCAGTATAAGGCTTCCGGCAATGTAATATATTAAAGTGCTGAAAGTAATTAAAATTAAAAATTGTAAAAGTCCCACACCTGCAATGCCTATTATTTTACCCAAAAGAAGCTGTGTGGGTTTTACCGATGTTATTATTACTTCAATTATTCTCGAAGTTTTTTCTTCTATTACACCTCGCATTATTTGTGCGGCATAGAGAAAAACAAACATATAAATGAAAAAAGAAGCACCGAACCCGATAGCCATTTTTAGCAAAAGAGAACTGGCTTCAGATCCATTTTCTGTTAAGTTTAAGTTTTTAATATTTACAACTGTAGTTGAGTTTTTTACAATGGAGGGATCAACCCCATTGATTTTTAACTTTTCCTCAGTAGCTAATTTCCCTAGGCGCCTTTCTATATCCCGGGTTAGATCTATCCCAATATCACCTTTTGAGTATAATCTTGTATTGCGAAGTATGAAATCTGGATCTCCATTTTCAGAAGGAGGAAGAAATAAAAGACCATCATAAATTTCTTTTTCCCGAACTGCTGAGATTGCTAATGTTTCATCAAATTCTTCCGGATTCAGATATTGAAAACTATGCTCTGATATTGTTTCAGTACCAACCAGAAGATAAGAATTATCTACAACAAGTAATTTTTTTGGATCTTCATCTCCACCAGACAAAAGGGAAGGAATAACTATGAGTGCCCCTAATCCGATAGGTCCCAAAATTGACATTATTAAAAAAGTTTTATTTTTAACCCTTGTCGTAAATTCTCGCAATGCGATAATAATAAATGGACTCATTTCTTTACAGATTTAATAAAAATATCGTTCATGCTCGGTATGATTTCTTCAAATCGGATTGTATCTACTTGAGGTGCTAATACACTAATAATTTCAGAGCTATTTAATTTCACACTTTGAATTTCAGCGATACAAATTCCTTTGTTAAAATCTCTTAAGTTTTGAGATATCTCTACTTGCTCAGGAAGTGAGAGGGTAATAGGTTCATTTGATCGGTATGATAATCTAAAGTTTCCATTGCGATGTGATTCACGTATTTCATTTACCGTCCCATCCAATATTTTTTCTCCATGGTTGAGTAATGCAATATGACTGCAAAGTTCCTCAACACTCTCCATCCTATGCGTAGAGAGGACTATTGTTGCACCTTCTTCTTTGATTCTGAGTATTTCGTCTCTAATGAGAGCCGCGTTTACAGGGTCTAAACCGCTAAAGGGTTCATCAAATATTAGTAGTTTAGGCTCATGAATTACCGTGATAATGAACTGAATTTTTTGAGCCATTCCTTTAGATAATTCTTCAACTTTTTTATCCCACCAAGTTTCGAGTTCCCATTTTTTGAACCACCAATGAAGTCTTTTTCTCGATTCCTTCCGGCTTAATCCCTTTAATTGGGCTAAATACATGGACTGTTCTCCGACTTTCATTTTTTTATAAAGCCCTCGTTCTTCTGGAAGGTATCCTATCTGATGACTATGGGAGGAGCGAATATTTTGTCCATAAAAGCTAACCGATCCATTATCGGGAGATATAATTTGATTTATGATTCTAAGCAGTGTGGTTTTTCCTGCCCCATTTGGTCCAAGAAGTCCAAAAACACTTCCTTCCGGAATACTTATATCTAATGGGTGAAGTGCAACATGATTTTCGTATTGTTTGTCTATACCAAATGATTCGATTGCATTCATATTGTTTCGCTTAATACTGGTTGATGATTTTTGATGCTTTCCAAAGTTATAAAAGCTTCATGCACAGAATTGATACTGTCCACAATTATTGATAATCGGTTTGTTTGTTTCATTCTAAACCTTTTGGGATCTTTTGATATTTTGGATAGAAAAGCAGAAATTATTTTTTCTGAAGGTTTCTTTGATTCGCTATTTGGAAAATGCGCAATCATCTTACTGCCTTTTAAAATTATTTTCTCCAGGCCTAAATCGTTTCCAAGCCATTTGAGTTTCATTGACTCAAGTAAATCTCTTGCTTGCCTTGGCATGGGTCCGAACCTATCTTCTATTCCTTTTGCAAAATCATGAAGTTTAAAGTCATCATTAACACTGTTCAAATCACGATAAATTTTTAGTCGTTCTTCAACAAAATTGATATACTTATCTGGAAATAGTAGCTCTAAGTCAGTATCGAGTTGACATTCAACCTTATTTTCTTTTAGCCCACCTTTTTGATTTTCATAAATTTCCTTAAAATCTTCATTTTTCAATTCATTAACTGCTTCTGAGAGAAGCCTCTGGTATGTTTCAAATCCCAAGTCATTTATAAATCCACTTTGCTCACCTCCCAATAGGTCTCCAGCTCCTCTGATTTCAAGATCTCTTAAAGCAATTTTAAATCCAGATCCTAAATCAGAAAACTGCTCAAGCGCTTGTAGTCTTTTTCTCGACTCATCAGGGAGGCCAATTATAGGTGGAGATATCAGATAGCAGAATGCCTTTTTATTTGACCTTCCTACTCTGCCTCTCATCTGGTGTAAATCGCTGAGACCAAATCTATGTGCTTGGTTAATGATCATAGTGTTCGCTGTGGGAACGTCAAGCCCGCTTTCTACAATTGTTGTGCTCACAAGAATATCATATTTACCAGCCATAAAGTCCACTAAAATATCTTCAAGATCTTTGCCCTTCATTTTTCCATGCCCAATTGCTATTTTAACGTCTGGCAGCAGTCTTTGCAGGGTTCCTGCGATTTCTTTGATATTTTCGACTCGATTATGAATAAAAAAAGCTTGCCCCCCTCGGCTGACTTCATAATTAAGAATATCACGTATTTTCTCTTCTTTAAAACCAATAATTTGAGTATCAATGGGCTGTCTATTTTCTGGAGGGGTATTCATAACACTCAAATCTCTTGCAGCCATTAATGAGAATTGCATTGTTCTTGGAATTGGAGTAGCAGTAAGGGTCAAAGTGTCTACATTGACTTTTAAAGTTTTCAGTTTGTCTTTTACGTTAACTCCAAATTTTTGCTCTTCATCAATTATAAGTAGGCCTAAATCTTTAAAATTCACATCTTTACTAACAAGCTTATGGGTTCCAATAAGTATATCAACTTTCCCATCGGTCAAATCCTTCAGTATGAATTTTAAATCTCTGCTGCTCCTGGACCTATTAATATATTCAACTCTTACAGGGAAGCCACTAAGTCGGTTGCTGAATGTTTTGAAGTGTTGAAAAGCTAAAATTGTTGTCGGTACAAGAATTGCAACTTGTTTGTTATCGTTGACAGCTTTAAATGCTGCTCTTATCGCGATTTCAGTTTTACCAAATCCCACATCTCCACATATAAGTCGGTCCATTGGAGTGCTGGATTCCATATCAGATTTAACATCTGCTGATGCCTTTTCTTGATCTGGAGTATCATCGTATTGAAAATACCCTTCTAGTTCATTTTGTAAATAATTATCAGGCGAAAATGAAAACCCTTTTGCCTCTTTTCTTTTTGCGTAGAGTTTGATCAAGTTATAAGCAAGTTGCTTGACCCTAGATTTTGTTTTTTTCTTTAAGTTCTGCCATGCCGGTGATCCTAGTTTATTTAACGATGGAGCACTTCCTTCTTTGGAGTTAAATTTTGAAATTTTATGAAGGCTATGTATACTAACATACAATAAGTCAGAATCCTTGTAAACTACTTTGATTGCTTCTTGCTCTTTTCCTTGGACATCAATTTTTTGTAATCCCCCAAACTTTCCTATTCCATGATCAATATGGGTTACATAATCACCAATTTGAAGTGAGTTTAATTCTTTTAGAGTTATGGCTTGTGCTTTACCTAGTCCGTCCCTAAGCCTGAATCTTTGATGTTTCTCAAATATTTCATGATCTGTAAAGACAATTTTTTTTCCTAAAGGGTCTTCGAAGCCGCTATGCAAAGCATCATCTAACCAATTAATTTTTAAGGGCTTTTCACTAAGGTCAGATATAATTGATTCAAGACGTTTTTTTTGCTGGAGTTGCCCGCACATCAACCATATTTCCGAACCTTTATGCTCTTGTTTCTGGAGTGTCTCGAATAATAAATTAAAATTTTTCCCAAAAGAAGTCCTTTGCAGTCCTCCCCATGATTTTTCTGTCGAATTAAAAGATCTAGATTCGGCAATTAATATATTTGATTCAAATTCAGTTTTTATTTCTTTTCTAGTTAAATACAAACGAGAAGGTTCATTTCTCTCAATAGTTGAATTTAAATCCTGATAAATTTTATTTGAATGCTCAAAACACGCTTCAATTTTTTCTTCAGTAATTTCTGGGTCTTGAATCCATAATGAAGCTATGTTTTTTGAATAAGCGATTAGTGACTGTCTTATTTCTTTTTGGTATTTGTCTTCAATGTTTGATACCAGAGAAATACTGAAAAGATTATTTAAACTTAGTTGATCATCAACAGAAAAAGATCGTAGACTTTCAACTTCATTACCGATGAATTCAATCCGGGATGGATTTTGTTGAGAAAATGAAAAGACATCAACTATTCCTCCTCTAACAGAAAATTGTCCAGGTAATTCCACAAAGTCGACTCTTTCAAATCCCAGTTCAAATAAATTTTCATTTAAAAAATCTAGATCAATATGATCTTTTACATTTATGTTTAATGTTTTGGATTTTAAGGATTGTTTTGTAATGACTTTTTCTGCTAAAGCTTCAGGGTAAGTTATAATTATGCATGGTTTTTCAGCAATTAAGAGTCTTTCTAATGCCTCGGCACGTAGGCCAATATTTATATTATTGACCTGTTCTTGATCCGAATATGGCCTTCTATATGAGTCTGGAAAGAAATAAACATCTTCTTTACTCAGTAATTTTTGCAGGTCATTGTAAAAATATGCAGCTTCTTCCTTATCCGAGCGAACAATAATTAAAGACTTATTGGATTTCTGATAAGTACAAGCCGCAATTATCGAGGTCAGTGACCCTTTTAATCCGATTAAATGTATCGATTCGCCTGCTTTACCATCAGTCCACTTGGTATAGAATTCCCTAAATCGAGAATCTTTTAAATATGATTGTATTAGATCTGTTACTCGCATTAAGTCATCTCTCCGTCAGGAATGATTCGGCCTCAAGGACCATTTCAGTGGAGCCTGCAAAGTAAGGCACTCGTTGGTGAAGTTCAGAAGGTTTTATGTCTAAAATTCTAATTTCTCCATTTGTAGCTCTACCTCCTGCTTGTTCTATTATAAAAGCCAAAGGATTGCACTCGTATAGTAGCCTTAGCTTTCCATTAGGGCTCAATGTTCCTGTGGGATAAATATATATTCCTCCTTTTAATATGTTACGATGTAAATCACAGACCAGAGACCCAATGTAACGGCTAGTATATGGTCGATTGGATTTCAAATCTAAAGTTTGGCAAAATTTGATATACTTTTTGACTCCTTCAGGAAAATGGACATAATTGCCTTCATTTATGGAATAAATATTTCCTTTTGAAGGAATTTTCATGTTTGGATGTGAGAGGCAGTATGTTCCTATACCAGGGTCTAAAGTAAAGCCATTGACCCCGTGACCAGTTGTGAAAACAATCATAGTACTTGACCCATAAACCACATATCCAGCAGCTACTTGTGTATTTCCAGGTTGGAGAAAGTCTTCTAATTTAACAGGACTTCCGGGCTCGCTAATTCTCCTGTAAATGCTAAAAATAGTTCCTACCGATACATTTACATCAATATTACTACTTCCATCTAATGGGTCAATTAAAACAACATATTTGCTCGAAGAGTGAATGTTATCATCAAAACTGATGAAGTCTTCTAATTCCTCACTCGCTACACCACAAACCTCGCCCATGGATCTTAATGTCCTTATAAATGTATCATTGGCAAAAACATCTAATTTCATTTGGTTTTCGCCTTGTATATTATCAGATCCAGCAAGACCAAGAATATCTGCAAGACCCGCTTTATTTATTTCTCTATTTACAACTTTTGAAGCAAGGCGTATAGATGATAAAAGCTGAGATAATTCGCCAGTAGCATATGGGAATTTCTCTTGATTTTCTACTAAAAACTCTCCAAGAGTTGTGGGACGATGATCTTTCATGAATATTATAATCAAGGGTTGGGCTAAAGATAGAGTATGGGTTATTACTTTAGCAGAATGAAGGATCAAATGATGGATATTTCAATTCGTTGGGCAAAAAAATCAGATATTCCGGTGGTTTTTTCTCTAATCCAAGAGCTAGCAGCGTTTGAGAAAGCACCGGATCAGGTTGAGATTACGATTGATCAATTGTCAACGGATTTGGAGTTAAAAAAATTTGTTTGTTTTCTGGCGGTATCAAATTCTTCAGATGAAATATTTGGAATGGCACTATGCCATGAAAGGTATTCTACGTGGAAAGGTTTGACTGCGCATCTTGAAGATTTAGTTGTAAGATCAAATTTTAGAGGCAGAGGTATTGGTAGAAGATTAATGGAGGCATCGATCCAATGGGCGAAATCGATAAAAGCTCAGAGATTGCATTGGGAGGTTTTAGACTGGAATACCCGCGCAATTAACTTTTATCAATCCATTGATTCAGAAATATTAAAAGATTGGTACCCATGCAGGCTTTCTAGTCGAGAATTATTTAATTATTCATATGAATACCCTCAATTTATTTATTCATAAATATGGCGAACTGGTCCGTTTTTAAATTTGGTGGTAATTCTCTGAAGGATATGGATTCTTTAAAAAAAGCTATCGAATTGGTCTCTGATTTTGCGAACGATCCTTTACTAATTGTTGTTTCAGCAATGGGCAAAACAACAAATTCATTGGAATCTTACTTAGAAGCGAAAATTATTGGAGATATGATTTTAGCTAAGAGTATTCTCGAGAACGTAATAAATTTTCATTTTCAATTATCTAAATCTATGGGCTTATTGGATCAAACCCTAAAATTAGGATTGGAAGGAGAATGGAGTCGAATTCAGCGAGTTTCCTCAGATTTGTCATACGATAAGCAATATGATGCAATTGTTTCTGCTGGTGAAATAGTGTCTTCTATTATATTGCACGCTGCCATTCAAACAAGGCATCCCCATTGTTCTTGGCTTGATTCGCGCCGTATAATTTCCACCAACAGCAACCATAGGAGAGCGGAGATAGATCTTAAAACAACGGAGCATAATGTTCAGAATGATTTAAAAAATCAACGCGGTATTTGGATTACTCAAGGGTTCATAGGACGTTCCATGGAAACTCAAGAATACACAACACTAGGTCGCGAAGGTTCAGATTATTCTGCTGCAATATTTGCTTATGCTCTAAAAGCTGTGGAATTGACGATTTGGAAAGATGTTCCCGGTTTGATGAGTGGTGATCCTAAGGTATTTGAAAATGTTAAGTTGCTAGAAGAAGTTCCATATGAAGAGGCTATAGAATTGGCATTTTTTGGGGCTTCTGTGATTCATCCAAAGACTATCCAGCCGCTGAAGAGTCGTGATATAATTTTGCATGTACGGTCCTTTTTGAAAAATGAATCTAAGGCTACAAAAATTGCAAATTTTAAAGAGCTTAAGCCAATAGTTCCGTGCTTAATTAAGAAGTCAAATCAGGTCATGTTATCGATACGGACAAAAGATTTAAGTTTTTTGTCAGAAGGTCAACTTAGCGGTATATATAATATTTTTTCTGATATTGGGCTTGTTGTAAACCTTGCCCAGCATGGTGCTGTAAGTGCCATTTTCAGTGTTTCAAATGATTGTAGAGTTTTGCCTCTGGTTTTATTGAAACTTAAGGAATATAAGGTTGAAATTGAAAATAATCTGGTTCTTTACACGGTCAGATACTCGGACGATATATCAAGTAAATGGTTACGATTGAAAGGTAAACCTAAAATGGAGCAGAGAAGTTTCAATATAGATCAAGTGCTTTTGAGCGAGTAGTTTTAAATCTTAATACTATGTTTACTACCAAGTATATATGGAATAATTAATTCCAAATCTTAGTCCGAGCAAAATATCAGGGCTTGTGTCATCCGCTATATGAAACCCCTCAAGGCGGTCTCCAGGAACTTGATAGTTATATATTTCCGCATTACTTGTCCAGTGCTCATTATGGCGAATTTTAATTCCAATTCCACCTCCATATGTACCAGATATATTTGTTCCTGGGTTAAAAATACAATTTGTAGGATAGATGATATTGGTCATGAATTTACTTTGACTAAACAGTACCCCACCTATTGCGAAAATGTAGGGTGTTACAGAATTTCTTTTCCAATATTTTCCGAAAGGTAAAATATTATGTGTGACCCGAATGGCTGAATTGAAAAATGAGCTGCGCACAAGAACTCCTTGGTAATTATCCTTATTGTGATTGGCATTATCTGCATACAATCTACCGTAATCAAGTTCTACTCCAACGCCCCATTTTGGCCCAGTGTAAAAACTAAATTCCCCTCCAAAGCTGTTTCTGGCTTCTTGAAGTATGGCATTGGCATCATTTGAAGCCAACTCTCCTATGTGGTTTGAAGAGCCTGAGTGAAGGTTTAAGCTAATCGATTGTAATGATCGCTGTCCAAAGGAAGCAATGCTATTTATTGCAAAAATAAAAATTAGGATTCGTTGCATTTTGCTAAAGTATTCAATTATTGACTGAATTCTTTAATGTAATGGATTCCAGCCTTACCGCCTTGTAAAAAAAGATGTTGTAATTAATGTTTAAACGATGTTACCGTCGATAAATACCATGCAATAATTAAAAGTTATATCTCTAGAATATTCTTTTAATGTGGTGTTTGTTTTTTGAGGGTCGTTTTACCATGTAATTTTTCTTCTAACCTAAAGTCAATAAAAATTACATTAAGATAAAATTTTGACAATTTCATCAAAAAGAATATCTCCCATTTTAGGAAATGATTGCTTACTCCAACCAGCAATATGGGGCGTTATTAATACTCTCGAATGTTTAATTAGATCTTTTCTATCATTTAATAAAACTTCTGATAAATTCAAAGATTTCGGTTCTATATCTAGGACATCTAATCCTAGACCTTGTAACTTATCTTTCTTTATGAAATTAAAGACATCTTCTGTGTTTAATATTTTTCCTCGACTGGTGTTTAGTAGAATTTTTAGTTTTTTACATTCCTCTAAAAAAGAGGTATTAATAAAATCCAGATTCTCATTTGTTAATGGCAAGTGAACGCTTATTATATCTGAACTAGCTTGTAATGTTTTTAAGTCAACTTCGTCTACATATTCTGGTGCAAAATCATCAATATATTTATCATGGGCAAGTATTTTGACATCCATGCATTGCAATTTTGATGCAAAAGCTGAACCCATCGGACCGAATCCAATTATCCCTACTGTACTGCCTTTAATTTCCCAACCGATATTCTCCTTTCTTTGCCATAATCCTGATTGAATTTCTTGGTTGGAAGATGAAATGCGATGAGCTAAATTCAAGAGTAAGCCTAAGGTATGTTCAGCTAATGAATTCGCATTCCCCTGGGCAGCGCTAAAACAAGCTATTCCTTGTTTTCTCGCAAAATTGATATCGATATTTTCAAGACCGGAACCTAAGCGACCAATCCACTTTAGATTCAAAGCTTTTTTAAGAATTTCATCATTAAGAGTAATTCTGCTTCGCAGTATAATGCCTTGGGCTCTTGCGATATTTAAATTCAGATCAGCGATGTTATCGCTGTATTTCCTATCTATTTGGAAGCCTATGCTAATAAGATTTTCTTCTAGCTTTGAATCAGTGGCATCAAGTGCCAGAACCCAACCTCTTGTCATAATTTAGAGTAATGCGTTTGCAATGGCAAAATAAATACTTAGCCCAAGTACGTCATTCGTTGTCGTAATAAAGGGGCCAGTAGCTAAAGCTGGATCAATATTGTAGCGATCTAGAACCCATGGAATGGCTGTTCCAAAAAGACTTGCAAACATAACTACTGCAAGCAAGGAAGAACCAACGGCCACTGCAAAAAGAAATCCCTGCCCCATTGCCCAACTATATATTACAATTACCAGAGCACAAATGAGCCCATTGAATAGACCAACACCTAATTCTCTGGATAGGCGTTTCCATATATTTTTTTGAAGAGTGGAATTAGCTATCGCTTGAACAACAATTGCAGATGACTGTACTCCTACGTTACCACCCATTGCTGCAATGAGTGGAATGAAAAATACAATTTGTGGGATCAAAGTAATCTCGGATTCATTTCCGGAAATTACAGTTGACGTCAGAACTCCTCCCAAGAGGCCTATTAATAGCCATGGTAAACGAGCTTTTGTTGTCTGAAAAAGCCCATCTTCATTGCTAACTTCATCGCTAAGACCAGACATTAATTGATAATTACTGTCTGCTTCTTCTTGAATAATATCGACAACGTCGTCTAAGGTTATTCTTCCTAGTAATCTTCCAATTTCATCAATGACAGGTACAACAAATAGGTCATACTTTTTCATTATTCTTGTTATTTCAGCATCTTCAGTTGTTGAAGTGACTGAACGTATGCTCATTTCAAAAATTTCAGAAATTTCAGTTTTTGTAGGTGTTGTGAGAAGCTTTTTTAAAGAGAGCGAACCAAGCAGTATATCATTATTATCAACTACGTAAACAGCATGAACTACATCAATTTCTTCAGCTTGGCGGCGCATTTCTCTAACACATCTTAAAACTGTCCAATTTTTATTAACCTTGATAAGCTCGGTGGCCATCAGTGCTCCAGCCGTACCTTCGGCATGAGTGAGAAGGTCAGCTAGGTCTTTTGCGAATTCAAGGTCATCAATATTACCAAGTACATCATGTTTTTTTTCTTCTGAAAGTTCCGAAATAATATCTACCGCATCATCTGTATTCATATTATCAGAGACAAGTCGGGCAATTTCTGAGCCCGTTAATGTTTCTAATATTTCTGAACGAATATCTTCATTTGTGTAGGTTAATATTCCTGAAAGTATTTCTCTTGGTAAGGCATCTAAGATCTGAAGAACTTCGTCAATGTTGAAATATGTTAATATTTCCGCAATATCGGCAGCATGAAGTTCTACTAATAAATCTTTAAGGCCAGAATCATTAGATTCTAGCATTTGCCTTAAGGACTTTATGTAGTCTTCTGTGACTTTAAATGACATTCTTAAAACTTTGCGATAAGGAAATAAATTGGTCAACACTTAATTGTTCAGCTCTTTGCCCAGAGACCGTATCTAAAACTTTGTTAGTTACAAAATTAAGGGATTTTAAGGCGTTTCTTAGAGTTTTTCTTCTTTGGTTAAATGCGGTTTTTACAATTAGCTTTAGAATATCATATTCAATTTTGGGCTCTGTTGACTTTTTTTTAAGTCTAATTACTCCACTTTGGACGCGAGGTGGTGGATTAAAAGACTCTGGTCCAACTGAGAATAGATATTCTACGTCGTAATAGGCTTGTGTAAGGACACTGGTGATACCATAATTTTTATTCCCTGGCTCACTAGATATTCTTACCCCAACTTCCTTTTGAAACATACCAACCATTTCAGGTATCTGAGACCGTCTCGAAAGCATCCAGAAAAGTATTTGAGTAGAAATATTATAGGGGTAATTTCCAATTAAGGCAAACTTATTTTCTTTAAATATTTGAGGCTCATTCCATTTTAAAAGATCCTCATTGTACAATCTGTTTGAAATCTCTGGGAATTTTGATTGGAGCACAGGAATACTCTCATTATCTAATTCAATAGCATGTAACTCTGCTGACTTCTTCATAAGAAATTGAGTTAGAACTCCAGTTCCTGGTCCGACTTCTAATATTCTGTCATAATTTGAATAACTGAGTGAATTGGCAATTTTTTCTGCAATTTCTATATCTACAAGAAAATGCTGTCCAAATTTCTTTTTTGCTCGAATCTCAATTTTCAAGACCTGCTCTTTTTAAAAGTGCATTGACCTTAGGCTCTCGACCCATGAAGTTTTTAAATAAATCGGATGCTTCAATAGCTCCACCTGAGGTAAGAATTTTCTTGAAATCTTCCGCAACATTAGATTTATTATCCATATCAATAAACCGACCAAACGCATCTGCATCTAAAACTTCAGACCATTTGTAGGAGTAGTATCCCGCAGAATATCCTCCTGCAAAAATATGTGAAAAGGCTGGAGATATAGTTGCCTCAGGTTCATAGTTCAATAGCTCTAGGCTTGAAAGGGTGCTTTTTTCAAGCTCAAGAGCATTTTCGATTCTCTTATCTGAGTCATGCCACGCTAAGTCAAGAAGGCCTAATCCTATCTGTCTAATTGTTGCCATGCCTTCCAAAAATTTCTGGCTTTTTTTAATGTTTGAAATTATAGATTTAGGCATGCTTTCGCCTGTTTTGTAATGCTTTGCCCATTTTGATAATTCTTCGGGCTGAAAGCACCAATTCTCCATAAATTGAGATGGCAATTCCACAAAGTCCCATGCCACAGAAGTGCCAGTTAAGCTTGCGTATTTCCCTTTGCCTAGCATTCCATGCAAACCGTGCCCAAATTCATGAAAAAGAGTTAATACCTCATTAAAAGTCAACTGGGGAGGTTGACCATTTGATGCAGTACTGAAATTACAAACTAAACTAACAACTGGGTAAACTCGTCTTCCTTTTCGATCAAATGCTTTCCGATAGCTAGTCATCCAGGCTCCATTACGTTTTCCTTTTCTAGGATGCCAATCAGTTAGTAAGTGCGAGACCCAATTCCCCTCAGAATCATTAACATCATAAACTTCGACTTCTGAGTTGTATCCCTTTTGTTTTGAAATTTGAAACTCTAAACCATAGAGCCTTTTTGCTATTGAGAAAGCCCAATTTAAAACTTCATTTAATGGAAAATAAGGCTTGGTTATTTCATCATCGTAATTCAGTTTTTCTTTTTTGAGTTTTTCCGATATGTAAGCGATATCCCATTTTTTAATTTGTTTTAAACCCAAGCTTTTTTCAGCAAAAAATCTTAATTGACTCACTTCTCTTTTTGCTGCAGGAAGGGCATTAATTTTTAAAGACTGAAGGAAGTCATAAACAGTTTTGGGATTTTTTGCCATTCGCTCTTCAAGAACAAAATGGGCATGGCTAGAATAGCCTAGAAGTTTCGCTCTCTTTTGACGTAGTTCGGATATTTCTAATATTAGTTTTCCGTTATCATTTGAGTCTCCTCGAGAAGCACGCTGATTGTAGGCTGTCCAGAGTTCTTTTCGGAGTTCCCTATCTTTAGAATAGGTCATAAAACCAATATATATAGGAGCGTCTAGAGTTAAACAATCGGAATTTAATTCCCTCTGCTCTCCGGCGTTTTTTAGCATACTTCTAATCCCATCTGGTAGGTCAATAATATCTTCTTCTTTTAAAACTCGAAACCAATTTTCTGTATCGTTTAAAACATTTTCAGAAAACTCAAGGCTTGCTGAGGAAAGTCTCTCATCAATAGATCTAAGTGATGATTGATCTGCTTTATTCAGTAAAGCTCCATTTCGAGAAAAATTCTTAAAATACTTTGAGAGGAGCATCAAATCTTCACCATCTAATTCCGGCTTTTTATTATTGATAATTGCTATTCGTTCAAATAATTTTTCATTGGTCAAAATATCATTACTTAGAGCTGATAATGCCGGAGATATTGATCTAGTTGCATTCTGGATTTTTTCATTGGTGCACGCAGAATTAAAATTAAAAAGTAATTCAGTCAATTTTTGAAGTTGCTCATCAGATTCTTCTAAGGGAATAATGGTATTTTCAAAACTTGGAATTTCTTTATCACTTACTATTGAATTAATGCTCTTTTTGACGCTTTCAATTTCATCCAAAATACTCAGTTCAATATCATCGGCACTTGGGATATTTAAATCAAAACCATGAACATATGATTCTAAGTATCGAAAGGATGCATTTAATTTTCCATTCTTAGTTTGCGTTGCATTTTCTAAAATAGTATCGCAATCATTATCAAATAAAGAAGGGAGAATATGCTCAATAAACATCTCTCCAAACCCATGAGTTGCATCTAATGGTACAGCGCTGGGAAGATTATCCACTGCAAGTACTCCAATGCTTTTCTCATGACCAAATTCAACCTCTTCACCATTTAAAACGGAATAAAATGGTTCATTAAGAGTACTAGATCTTAATGTGGTTGCAATTGGACCAGCAATATCACAACTAATGTCACCCACAAATGATATTCGAAAGTCAGAATTAGCAATATCTTCTAAATTGAAAAAATTCGGACTGCCTTCTTTCCAGAAATGGCATGGAACAAAAAGATCTGAACTATTAGCGAATGGTATAAATCCATTTTTATAGAGTTCGGGGTTTTTATAGAATTCAATTTGATTATAGGAGTCATCCGAAGTTCGTTTCACATAATCTGATGTTTTAAGAACAGTAAATCTTGGTTCTTTCGAGTTCGCATCTAAATATTCTAATGAACTACACTTTTTAATTGAGGCAGCTTTAAATATTTCTTCAGCCCCTCGAGATACATTCCCGGTTCCGGTTATAACTGACTGGAAATAATCAGGCAACTGAACTTTAATTAATTCATTTTTAATATTGTCTAATGTGAGTAGTTTTTTTGCAGATTCTAAATAGTACCGACCTGTCATCAAACCATATCCCCTAAGGCTTTCATAAGCACCTACTAAGCCTGCGTAATAGCCAAATCCGATTAATCTTTTTTTATTTTTTTTCAGTAATTCCCAATCGATCAAGCAGATATTTTTATCTAATAAAGCTTTTAGTAAATCTCTATTATGCGGTTGCTCTTTATAAGTATGTGAGAAGAAAAAATAGGTCTTTTCTGGAATCAAATCTTCTATGGGGACTTCCTTTACACCCAATAAAATATTGCATTCATCTAAATTAGAACTTATTGTGCAACCCGATTTTTCATAATCTGAATCTGGAAAAACTCTTACATCACTCGGTTGAACTATTATTTTAATGTCTTTGTTTTCTGAAAGTAAATTCCTGCAATGCTGAGGAGTTAAAACGGCTCTTCTGTCAGGAGGTGTTTTACCTTCTTTTATTAGTCCAATAATCATTTGGTAAAAATACAACCAACATATTCATGAATTATGCAATTAAAATCGGGCTGCCGACTTAATTATTTCTGGAGTAGTCCGTTTGGTCTTTGAGTTTTTCCATGCTCCATTCCCAATATGATATTGGAATAGCATCACTATGAAGATTATTTGCTTCAATTGTAGCATTTCTTATTTGACTCGCCCAAAAATTAATGAGACTGTTTACCTGAGCTTGAGAAAAGATTCCATTTTCAACTTGACTCTCAATTTGACCATATAGAGGACCTCCATAGGATACCCAACCTTCAACTAATTTATCACATGCAGCAGATTTTTGGTCCAATAAGCCATACTTAAAGGGATAGCAATTATTAGATGTGATTCCCCAATCATCTTTTAGATTGGTAACTGTGTGTTCATTAGTGATGGAATTCATAAATGCTAGATCTAAATCCCAAGGAATGAGATGTAATTTTTTATTCGTTGGTTCTTCATACCAATAAAAATTATGCGGAGCGCAATCTGCTCCATAACAATACCAATGAAAGGCTCCATCATCATGCCTGATCATTCTATCAATTACAGCATAAGAAGTTATTTCATCCCTATCCATATAATTACTGATGATAGGAATTACCTGATTGCTAGATGCATTGGCAATTTGTTCGCCAAATTCTTTTATTGTTTGTATTGAAGGGTTTTCATCTTCATTTGTTTTTAACGCATCGATGTATTCTGATGAACTTTTTGCTGTTCCGTTGCTATTTAATGGCCATACTTCTTTGTAAATATTCCCGCCTTTATCATCAAAATTATATTTGGCGAATTGCCCATCTATTTGCTCAGTTAGTGCAAATAGACCCACATAAACATCATTAATTACAAGACGCGCGTGCACTGATCGGGGAGCAGGAATACCTGCAGCTCGATAAAGCCAGTATCCCAATCGCTCATGCATTTGAGAGGGATCATGATTCATGGAGTGAAATTGGAGTTTCTTTAGTTTAAAAAATTTACGCGAAGATTCTTTGTAATTTATTTTGATCTTCATCGATAACTTGGTACAAGTTTTAAAGCCAGGACCGTTTCCAGAGGTGCAGCCCCACCATGCCCCGTTGGATCCCTTGTATCTTATTCCCACAGAATTTAGTGTATCTCCCTGAAATATTAATTTACCCTCTGCATATATCTCGGCACTCGGCTCAGAATCAAGGAATGCAAGTGATGAGTCAGGAAGTTCCAGCTCAAACGTATGAAGGCTACTTTGATCGAATATGTAATCAGAGTTTTTTACTAAATAGTTGGGCGTGCTATTAGTATCAATAATTGGATCCGTATTGTCTATTATTGAGTCTGGCTCACAGGAGTAGAAAAATATTAATAAAACAAGTGGAAAAAAACGCATATTGGATTGAAATTATTTTGATCAAAGGTAACTGGCCATCCTAAGATGAGCAATTATTGTGTTAAAAATGAATGCTCCAAGGCAATTTTAGGGATATTACGTAGAAAAGTATAGTTGTATTTTGCAATGAAATAAAAGACCGATATAAATAAGCTATATGAAAAAAGTTATGCTTCTCGGAGCAGGAGAATTAGGGAAAGAAGTTGCTATTGCATTGCAACGTTATGGGATGCATGTTATAGCATGTGATAATTACTTAAATGCTCCTGCGATGCAAGTTTCTGATGCTTTTGAGGTATTTGATATGCTGGACGGAAAATCACTCGACGCCGCTATTGTTAAGCATAAGCCAGATATTATTGTCCCAGAAGTAGAGAGTATAAGAACGGATCGCTTGTACGATTATGAGGCGGAAGGGTTTCATGTAGTCCCTAGTGCAAGGGCAGTTAACTTTACTATGAACCGTAAACTAATTCGCGATTTAGCTGCAAAAGAGTTGGGTATTAAAACGGCGCCATATGAATACGCGTCCTCACGAATTGCTTTTGAATTAGCTATAGAAAAAATAGGTCTTCCCTGTATTGTCAAGCCATTAATGAGTTCTTCTGGAAAGGGACAGTCTATTTTAAAATCTATGGATCAAGTAAGTCACGCTTGGAATTATGCCATGAATGGGAGTAGGGGAGACCTCAAAGAAGTAATTGTTGAGGGTTTTATAGAATTTCATACTGAGATAACATTACTTACAGTCACTCAAAATGGAGGTATAACTTTGTTTTGTCCCCCTATTGGCCATAGGCAGGAAAGAGGTGATTACCAGGAAAGTTGGCAACCATCAATAATTTCTGAAAATGATCTTATCAATGCTCAAGAAATGGCAAAAAAAATAACAGAGTCTTTAGGAGGAGCTGGTATTTGGGGAATAGAATTCTTTCTAACTTCAGAGGGAGTAATATTTTCAGAGCTTTCGCCCAGGCCTCATGATACTGGAATGGTGACCTTAGCTAATACTCAAAATCTCAATCAATTCGAACTTCATACTAGAGCATTCTTAGGATACCCCATACCAAACATCACTAATAAAAGATCAGGTGTATCTTCTGTAATCCTCTCATCAGACGAAGGCAATAGTGCCCCTAAATACATCGGTGTAGATGAAGCTCTAAATCAGGATAATACGGAATTAAGAATATTTGGTAAACCTTCGACGAGAGAATATCGACGGATGGGAGTTGTATTGGTTGATGATATTCTTGGTTCAGATATGGAATTGTTGAGAAAAAAAGCTAATGGTATTTCCCAATCTATAGATATTATTAGTCGTAATAAGGATTAATTTCTTGAGCCAATATTTTTTATATGAAACCTTTAAGTATCAGTTGAAAAAATGATAAATAAAATAGCTTTTGCAACGATTATTTTTTTTCTTCCCATTTATTTTATTCTAGCTCAAAATATCAATGGAGTTGTAATTGACAAAAAAACGGGTGAGCCTATCTATTCCGTCGTAGTTAAGGAAAAAGGAACTGATAATGGAACAATCACCAACTTGGATGGAACATATTCTATTCAATGTGAAAATAATTCTATCTTGATATTTTCCTCCAAGGGTTATTTATCTAAGGAATTAACTACAATTGGAACAACTTTAAATGTTTCTCTAATCAGTTCCAATACATCCTTAAACAATGAAGAAAGCATCGTTATTCAGCTCGAACCAGCAATGGTGACTGCTGAGTCAGTGGACATCGCTAAAGAGGTCATAGGTAAATTGATTTCTATCAGAGCAAAACAGCAGAGTCTTTCAAAAACAATTCAATGTTCCACATATGTAAAAAGTTCATATAAAATAGGGGATAAAATGTCATTACTGGAATTTTTAAGCTACTCAAGTTATAAGAGGCCAGGTGAATACCGAGATTTCATTGTTGCCATTGACGAGCACTTTTCCGAGGATGGAGATGAAGACATTAATATTAGTATTAAAATTGATTTAGGTAATTCTAACTCGATAGTTCCTTCTCAGAGTGAATCAATTCCAGGTAAACATTTTTATCAAGGATATGGTGATGGAAACGTAGAGCTATTTTCAAATACGATTAGCTTGCCAAAACTAATGGGAAGAAAGATTCCCAGTCCATTGGGTTTTGATTCTTTTTTGAATTATAATTTTCATTTAATATCTATTGAAGGAGAGCCTGGTTACTTCACCTATAACATTGGGTTTAAATCAAAAAATAAAAATCTCCTAAATGGGAAACTAAAAATCGAAGAGAATGGTTGGGTTTTAAAAGAAAGTATATTGGAATTTGGAAAGTCTTTTTTATTGGATTTTGATGGTCTTAGAATCCAACAGACCCATATTATGCTTGGTTCAGGGGCAGTTTTAGTCTCTGAAAGATATTTTGATTGGTTTTTAAAATCTGATTCTGGATCTGTTCAAGTTATTCACAGTGATATTTCTTTAAATAATCCGTTATCGAGAAGAGGTATGGGGATGGCAATAAGGTCATATTCAAAGGATGCTTATAACATTAATGAGGATAAATGGTCAAGTTTACGTCAAATTCCATTGGCATTGTCTGAACAAGCATATGTAAACAAGGAAGATAGTCTTATTCTTTATTTTGATAGCGATGAGTATGTAGATAGTCTGGATGCTTTTGTGAATAAATTACATTGGTATGAACCTGTTTTTTCGGGAATATATTTTCGTTCGAGAAGAAAGGGTTACAGCTTTTACTTAGACCCTTTGATTTCTCAATTCCGTCCTTTAGGTATAGGTGGTTGGCGTCAAAATGTAGGAGCTCAGTTTTCTAGAAATTTTAAAAATGATAAACGATTAATATTATCTGGGTATGGGAATTATGGCTATACAAATCAAGACTTGAAGGGAGAAATTGAAGTTAAATATTTATTCAACCCTAAACGATTTCAAGAAATTGAAATTGCGGTGGGTGATGACTACCTAATGATTAATAATTATGAATCTATATTAGGGACATTCGCAAGGAGAAACTTTGCTCGTGGTCAATATTTGACTTTAGCTCAAAGGTTTGAACTAATTAATGGTTTATTTGTTCGATTGAGTTATAAATATGCAAAACAATCTTCTATTTCAGGGTTGACTTTAAATACCGCTTGGGATTCAATTCTTGGGCCAATCAATCAGCCACAATATTTTCCTGACTATACAGTCTCCATTGCAGGATTGGAATTGCATTACCGAATTGGTCAACGGTTTATAATGAAGGGAAGCAGGAAATTGCTTCTTGGCAGTAAGTATCCTGAATTAGTTCTTGAGTATCGCAGAGGAATCCCCAATTGGTTTGGTTCCAATGTTGACTATCATTTGTTGAGATTTAATGCTTTTGATAATATCCAGTGGCCACGGTTAGGTTACTCCAATTGGTCTTTTGGTGCAGGGAGTTTTCTCGGTTCTAATTTAGATAGTATACGATTTATTGAACATAAATTTTTTCGAGGTTCTGATCAATATCTAATGTCAGATCCAACGGAAAGCTTTCAGGCCTTGGATAGTACATACAATACTGCTCGTCCCTATATAGAGCTATATGGAATTCATCATTTCCAGGGTGCGATTCTTCAGCAAATACCATTATTAAGCATGCTAAATCTAGAAATAGCGGTAGGTGGTTCTGCACTATTCATTCCTTCTCTAGACAAGAGACAAATTGAAATTTTTGTTGGTTTAGAAAGACCTTTTAAATTTTTTGATGAAGTTTTAAAGTACGGAGTGTATTACGTCACCTCCCAGAGTCCTGCGATACGACAGGGGTTTCGCTTCAAAATTGGGTTACAGGGTTACGATAGATATCAGGGTAATTGGGGATATTAATATTTAATTGATGATCTAGTTTTTTGTCAATTTGATTCTTTATTTTTGTCAGGTATCTGAAGCTTTTATTTATCTATTTAAAATTGAGAATACTCATATGAAGTTTATACATGTAGCCAAAATTTCGATTGCATTATTGCTATTGAATATCCCTGAAATTCAAGCTCAAAATCTATTCACCATTGGAGACAAAGATGTTACCACAAATGAGTTCTTATACGTTTATGGAAAGAATAAAGATATTGGCAATCAAATTGACCCTAAAACAGCCGTTGAATATCTAGAACTATATGTCCGTTTTAAGAGAAAGGTTGTTCAAGCTGAAGTTGAAGGTCGCGATACATTGGAATCATTTAAGAATGAATTCAATAATTATTACAGGCAATTATTAAAACCATATTTGACGGATAAAGAAATTGATGATCAAATAATTGCAGAGGCTTATGATCGTCTAAAATTGGATGTACGAGCCTCACACATCATGTTGGACCTCCCCAAGGATCCATCACCGTCTGATACATTAAGGATTTTTAAGAAGATAATGAGTTTGAAGGGTAGTGTTGAAAATGGTGAAAATTTTGAAGATGTAGCACGCCTTAAATCAACGGATACTTACAGCGCAAAAAATGGAGGGGATCTAGGTTATTTCACAGTATTTAACATGGTATATCCTTTTGAAAATGCCAGTTATAATGCTACTTTGGGTGAATTAGTCGGTCCGATACGCACGGATTACGGCTATCACATATTAAAGGTTACCGACAAAAGAGATTCTAGATATAGAATGTCTGCAGCACACATACTTCTTTTAGATTCGAAAGATCAGCCTAAAGAAACGGCCAAGGCAAAAATCAATGAAATTTATAATCGTTTATTGGCCGGGGAATCATTTAATATGCTCGCTAGAAAGTACTCTGAGGACCAATCTAGTGTTTCTAAAGGTGGTGAACTGCCTGATTTTGGATTGAATAAAATGTTACCAGAGTTTGAAGATGCTGTATATGGAATTAATGAAGATGGGGATTATTCAAAGCCATTTAAAACAAAATTGGGTTGGCATATAGTTAAGAGGCTTAAAAAATATCAAGTGCCAGAATTTGATAGAGTGAAAGCAGAAGTAACCTCGAAAATAAGACGAGATGAGCGTTCAAGCGTATCTCGGAAAGCGTTTATTTCAAGGTTGAAAAATCGTTATGATTTAAAAGTAAACAATGCTTCGCTAGAGGCAGTTGTAAAAGCAATTAGAAAAGGTAAAAAAGTCTCAAAATATAAAAAGACAATTTTTTCGTTTGAAGGAATGACTGAAAGAATAACTTTTAATCAATTGGATTTTGCGGAAATATTTAAAAAGCGCTTAAGCCGTGTTCCAGATTTATCTGAGTATTTAGTTCTTGAATCTGCTATTGAAAATGCATTGATGAAGGAAGCAGAGCTCAGACTTCCAAATGAAAATAGTGAGTTTAAATTCTTGGCCCAAGAATATCGAGAAGGTATTTTGGTTTTTGATTTAACACGTGAAAAAGTCTGGGATGCAGCATCAAAGGATAGCGCAATAATAATGGACTTTTTTATTGGGAATAAGGATAACTATAAATGGAATGCAAGACGTTCAGGATCTGTTTTTAATACTTCCAATACCCGTGTTGCTAAAAAGGCTTTGGCAATGCTGCAAAGAGGGATCCCTGGAGAGAAGGTTTTAAGAGTTTTAAACTCAAAGGATCCCTTGGCAATTTCAGCACAGGATTTTGAAAAATTAGAAATGGGAAGAAATACATCCAGTTTAAGTCAAGGTAGATTTCTCGGCGTAAAAGATTCTGAATTGATTTCAGGAGTGGCATTAATAGAGCACTCCGAGGGATTTACTCTTGTCCATGTTATTGAGAGCATAGCACCTGGATTAAAGACCTTATCAGATTGTCGAGGTCAAGTCATTTCTGATTTACAAGATTTTCTTCAAAATGAATGGGATAAGGAATTAATGGCCTCATACCCTTTGATTTGGAATGAAAGTGAATGGAAACGAATTCAATCGCAATTATAGCTCGGGAATATTATAGGAATGTTTATTTATAGTTAACAGTGAAAAACGTTGAAATTATTGGAACTGGTTCGTACGTTCCTCCTCACATTCGTTCAAATAAATTTTTTGAAAAAGTCGGATCTTCTGATCAATGGATAAAAGAGAAACTTGGGATTCATGAACGCAGAATAGCTTTGGATGAGACCACAAGTGATTTGGCTTCAAAAGCAGCAATTGAAGCAATACGAGATGCTAATTTAAGTCCAGCAGATATTGATTTAATTGTTGTTGCTACCGCGACTCCGGATAGACAAGCTCCTTCATGTGCGTGTTTTGTTCAAAAAAAAATCAATGCTGCACATGCTGTTGCTTTTGATATTTCTGCGGTTTGTTCTGGGGCATTATATGCAGTTTGTACAGCTATGCAATTTGTCAAAACAGGGGTTTATAAGAATGTTTTAGTTATCGGTGCTGACACCTTTTCTACGATAACGGACTGGAGTCGAAGAGACTCAGTTTTTTTTGGAGATGGCGCAGGAGCGATAGTTCTTTCTGGAACAAATGAAGATAAGGGATTCATCGATTTTTCTATGCATACAGATTCTGTTGGCTTAGATCATTTTACAATACCTGGAGGTGGGGCGGAACAGCCTTCATCAATTCAGACTGTTGACTCAGGGAGCCATTTTTGGCAGATGGATGGACAAGAAATATATAAAACGGCGATTGATGTATTGCCGAAAAGTATCAAGAAAATACTAGAAAAAAATAAATTAACAATCGAGGATATTCATTGCCTTTTACCGCATCAACCTAGCATAAGGATCTTAAAAGATATTGCTTCTTCAATTGGAATGCCCTTTGACCGAGTTAAAACCAATATGGACAGGTATGCGAATACATCAGGCGGTACAATACCAATTGTTTTAGATGAAGTGAGAAAAGGAGAAGGATTTAATCCTGGTGAAATAGTTTTATTGGCATCTATTGGGGCAGGCATGACTTGGGCAACAGCCCTTTATAAGTGGTAAACTAGAAGAATATGGTTTTAAATAATAAGACATTTTTGATTACAGGTATTGCGGATGAGCATTCCCTCGCTATGTACGTTGCTAAAGCTGTAATAAAGCAAGGTGGTAATGTTATTTGCACTGGTTTAGGAGTTAGCCCATTTCATGGTGATTTGTCTGATCGAGCGAAAGACTATTTAAATAATACATTCAATGATTTTAAAGAATCCATTAAAACACATCTAGGTTCTAATGCCTCTGCAGAAATATTAGATGTTACTTTAGATGATAATATTGAATTTTTCGCAAAGAATCTATTTAAAAATGACATCAAAATTGATGGTATTTTGCATGCTGTTGCGATGGATAAAACGATAAGAAATAAAAAAGTAAAACCTCTTCTAGATGTTACTTTTGATGAATTTTGCGGTACTATGGATGTTTCTGCATTTTCTTTAATACGTCTCACCAATAGTCTGTTTAAATCTCAAGTTTTAAATCCGGGAGCATCAATATGCGCACTGAGCTATATCGCTGCTGAAAAGGTTACGTTTCATCCTTATCGAAATATGAGTGTGGCAAAAGCTGCTTTAGAAAGGATTGTTATTGAACTAGCCGATGAGATGGGTAGGAGTAACGGAACTCGGGTTAATGCTATTCGTTTTTCAACTTATTTAGGTAGCAAGGCGGGAGCCGCTACTTTGACAGAAGATGATGTTGCTAAATCCAATAGAATAAGTCCTTTAGGAAACGCTAGTCCCCGTGATTTAGCGAATGAGGTTGTTCATTTGTTTCGCCCTGAGAGCAGAATTACTGGTGAAATCCGTCATGTGGATGGCGGATATCATATTATGGGATAATCCTTTTTCAGAGACTATAATTTTTAAAAAATTCCCATAGCACTAGTCCAGTATTATCAGTAGGATTTCCAGCTAAAGGATCTGGCATTTGCCAAACGTGTTCTCCATTAATAATTTTGTAGTGCTCAACGGCAACATCATTATCTCCTTGAGTGTATTGGTAGCGATCAGTGATTATTCCATCACTGCTCACTTCGCTTGAGATAATCGGGATTGTATCGGTATTATTAAAATTTGTCCAAAAATCTATCTGCGATTGGACTGAATTGTAGTCTGAATTGCCAAGATATGGAAGAACATAATCATTTGTTCCATGAATAATTATTGCCGGCATAGGGTGAGATGGAGTAATGAAATCTAACATTGTTCCTGAAACAGATCCTACAGCAGCGAATAGTTCACTTTTTTGCATTGCTAGACCCATAGCCATCATTCCTCCATTTGAATAGCCACATGCATAAATTTTTGATGAATCTATTTGAAACTCTGCAGAGAGACTATCGATAAGTGCTTCTATAAATCCTAGATCATCTAAATCGCATTTATTATTTCCTCCTAATAAAGACGGATTCCACGCAAGGCCTCCATCACAATAACCAGCTTGAGGATAAACCATAAAGAAATTTTTGGCACTTGCTATAGATCGCATGTCTGCATCAAGCAAATATTGATACGCATCGCCCCCAAATCCATGAAAATTGAACACGACAGGTAAAGGGTCTATACCATTGTATCCTGGAGGGGTGTAGAGTTGATATCCTCGTGGACCACCATCATGAATTATACTTGATGGACGTACGCCGTCATCTGGATAGAGATCAACCGGGTCTGTGGGGCCTGGTAAATTGACTTCGACACAACCGGATAATATTGTTAATGAAAACAATAGTGCATAGATATTTTTCATGTTTCCCAAAATCTACAATAACTGTTCCAAATACGAAGTATTTAGATAAAACTTGTTTGGGCAGAATCGAATTTATGAGTATTATCGGACTCGGATTTGTCCAATTTATTACTTATCGATAGAGCCCATAAAATAATTTCCATGCAGAATGTCTGGTCTTTTTTACTTAAGTGTGATGCATATTTATTGATAATTGGGATCAATGGTTTTATGCTTTGCAAACTTTTGAAAAAATCATCATCTACATCAGTATAGTTCAATTCGATGAATTCACTATCGAACCAATTAATTAAATCTGAGTAAGGAGTTTTTAATCCTTCTTTTTCCAATTTAGGAATTCGTGGAAATATTTTTTCAAATTCTGTCATTACAGATTTGTCTATGAGCAATTTAGCTACTTCATCTGCTCCTTCTTGCTCTCCCTCATAGACTAACTCGATTTTTCCAGTTATTGATGGAATAATAGATACGAAATCGATTAAGCGGACAGTGGTTTCTTTTGAGTTTGTTTCAATCAGTCTTAATTTGGCAGCAGCCATTAAGTTTTCCATTGCACTTATTGTTAATCGCGCACTGACTCCACTTTTTGCATCTATATACTCACTGTCACGAGCTTCAAAAGAAATTCCTTCTAAAAGGTCCTTAGCTAAATCGGGTACAACTATTAGGGACTTATCTGTTTCTGTGACTTTCGCTTCTTGTTCCGTGATTTGTCGAGCAATAGCAATTGTTTTTGGATAGTGAGTAAAAATCTGAGATCCGATTCTATCCTTTAATGGGGTAACAATACTTCCTCTATTTGTATAATCCTCTGGGTTTGCTGTAAAAAGAAACTGAATGTCTAGAGGCATTCTTAATTGAAATCCACGGATTTGTATGTCGCCTTCTTGCAGAATATTAAATAAAGAAACTTGAATTCGCGCTTGTAAATCTGGGAGCTCGTTTAAAACGAATATGGACCTATTGGCTCGAGGGATCATTCCATAGTGTAAAACACGTTCATCAGAGTATGCAAGCTTCATGGTAGCTGCTTTTATAGGATCTATATCACCTATTAAATCGGAAACATTAACATCGGGAGTTGCCAGTTTTTCAAAGTAGCGATCTGATCGGTGGACCCAATCAATAGGTGTATCATCACCATGCTTGGCAATTAAGTCTCGTGAATATTTAGATATTGGTTGAAAAGGACTATCATTTATCTCTGAACCTTTTACTATTGGCATATACTCATCAAGAAGGTCGATCATGCTTCTTGCAATTTTAGTTTTTGCTTGACCCCGTAATCCAAGTAAGTTGATATGGTGTCCGGCAATAATAGCTTTTTTCAGTTGCGGCACAACAGTGTTCTCGTACCCTATAAGCCCTTCAAAAATAGGTTGCTTAGTTTTAATGCGCGCGATTAGATTATCTTGAATTTCCTGATTAATGGATTTATCAATAAAACCTGTTTTTTTCAGTTCTTTAAATGTGATTTCTTTTTTCATATTCTTTTAATTCTGTTTTTTTCGTAATCTTCAAAAATCATTTGTCCTAATCCTGATAGTCCAGTTAAGAATGCTTTTCCTTTATTCTGTGCTGTAAATAAATCCACAAATTGACGTAAATAAGGATCTTGCGCAATCATGAAAGTTGTGATTGGGATTTTTAATTTTCTGGCTTGATCAGCTTTATTTAGGCATTTGGAAACGATCATTTCATCTAATCCATTGCTGTTTTTATATGACTCTCCTGACGGCAGTGTAATGCAACTAGGTTTCCCATCAGTGATCATGAATATTTGTTTGTTGGTGTTTCTTTTTCTGCGAAGTATATCCATCGCTAATTCTAGACCTGCTACGGTATTAGTATGATAGGGACCAACTTTTAAATACGGTAGATCTTTTATTTTAATAGGCCATGCCTCATTTCCAAATACTATTATATCAATTGAATCTTTTGGGTATTTTCTTCTGATCAGTTCAACTAAGGCCATTGCAACCTTTTTTGCAGGAGTTATTCTGTCTTCACCATAAAGAATCATTGAATGACTAATATCGATCATGAGGACCGTACTCATCTGTGCTTTGTGTTTTGTTTCTTCCACAATTAAGTCATTTTCGGTAATCCGAAAATCTGAAACGCCATTATTGATTTGAGCTTTTTTAACACTTTCTGTCATGTTGATTGATGACAAGTCATCACCATATTGGAATTCCTTTGCTTCACCATCTTTCTCATCACCCAATCCTGATTTGGTTGTTTGGTGATTTCCTAAACCACTTTTTTTTAGTTTTCCAAAAATTTGGTCAAGTGCATATTTTCTGAGTGCTGACTCTAATTTTGCTGTTAATATTTTCTTGCCTTTCCCTTTTCCTGAATCATCATCGGAATCAATTTCTTCTTTTATATATCCACGTTTTTTCAAATCGTCACGAAAATCTTGGAGGTTATACTCATCATTGAAAATGTCGTATTCCTTATCTAGAGATTCGAGCCAATTAAAAGCTTCCTCTATGTCTCCAGAGGTATGCGTTATCAGCTCTTTGAAAATGTTAAAAACACGATCAAAGTTGTCTATGTCTGCAGGAATATGCTTACTAAATGTAATTCCTGGGGTTAAATTGAATTCAATTCCCTTCATTGTGTCACTTCATTTTATTATTAAATAACCCCTGAGTGTTCCAACTGTTCACAGGGATTAAAGGTTTAGCTTAGAGACTTTACTTTTCAGAAGGAGTAGGGCTTTTATTTCTAAAATTTTTAATAAAAATGGTCTAATGTTTGACCTGTGTTTGACAAACTATGATAGATGTTTGATCAACGGTTTAGCTAAACTGCGTTTCAATGCAGTTTAGGTTTTGTTGTGA
>TARA_B110000483_G_scaffold5474_1_pt1 | contig 91944 bp, 144 predicted proteins | sample TARA_B110000483 | Tara Oceans TARA_B110000483 (sample SAMEA4398176) | marine metagenome | biome: Polar Biome; feature: [SRF] surface water layer (ENVO:00010504); material: water (ENVO:00002006), including particulate matter (ENVO:01000060) such as... | depth 5 m
AAGGCTTGACATTCTTGTAAATATGTGCGATCATGTACATGTAATCAATGAGAAAGGGGTTAAACATGCATATAACACTAAAAATATCGAAAATTTCTTTAAATAATGCTTGACATTCCTGTCAATATGTGAGATCATATACTTGAAATGATGAATTAGTGATGGATACTTAGATTATGACTACAAATGTTGGTGCAAAGACTCTCCTCGCAAAGTTGATGTCTGAAGAAAATATTCGTGTTGAACACAAGAAAATCGATACCGCATACTTTGATGTGAAAAATCGAGTTCTTGCCCTCCCAATTTGGACTGAAATGAGTTCTGACCTTTATGACCTATTAACTGGTCATGAGGTTGGTCATGCATTATATACTCCCTCTGATATTGATGTATTGCGTGATGCTGCTTCGCGGTCTTCTAAAGATTTCGTTAATGTCGTAGAAGACGCAAGAATTGAAAAAATGATGAAACGCAAGTTCGCCGGTCTTGGTGGATGTTTCATTCGCGGTTATAATGATTTACTAGAACGTGATTTCTTTGGAGATGTTGAATTCTCTAAAATGAACTTAATTGACCGCATTAATGTCTACTTTAAAACTCGACATTCTCAGTCTCTTCTGGAACAAGAATGTTTCATGGAAGAAGAACTTCCATTTATTGAAAAGATTGAAAATCTACAAACCTTCGAAAATGTCGCAGATGTTTCTGAAGAGATTTACAATTTCTTGAAAAAACGTTCCGAAGAAGAAGATACCACCCCACAAGCACCTACTCAATTCGAAATGTCCGATGAAGATATGGATGACCTTGAAGACAATATGTCTGATGGAAATGGAATGCCTGTTGAGAATGACGGTGACTCTGAAGATAGTGATGAAGATGATGGTATGACTTCTGATTCGGAAGGTACTGGTACTGATAAGAGTGATGAAGATACAAACTCTGATGATGATTCTGGTAAAGATTCGGATGAAGATTCGGATGAAGATTCGGATGCGACTACTGGACAGGGTGATATTAGTACTGGTTCCGCTCCAGAGAAAGGTTCGAAATCAACTGGTCAGAATGTCAGTGCGAAATCTTTAGAAGATGAACTGTCATCCGATACAGATAATGCCAGTAAAGAAAATATGAAAGATTTGGTCGATGCAATGGCCGAGGACTTTCGATATATTACTCTAGGTAACCTTGATGTTTCAAAGTTCGTTGATGATTGGAAGGTAGTTCACGAAGAGATTGCCCAGAAAATGGGTACTATCGGTGACCACGTTTATTTTCCAGAAGATCTGACTTACGATGCAGTCATGAAAGAAAATTCAAAAACTATTAACTACTTGGTTAAAGAGTTTGAAATGAAGAAGGCTGCAACTGCCTATGCCTTGACTCGCGAAACAAAATCTGGACGCCTTGATGCCGGTAAGTTGTGGTCTTACAAGATAAACGAAGATATCTTCCGTCAGAAGTCGATTGTTCCACAGGGTAAAAACCACGGAATGATGATGCTTGTTGATTGGTCTGGTTCGATGTTTCCTTACTTGAGAGAAACCACAATACAGACCTTGGTGCTTGCACAGTTTTGTCGCCGCGCTGGAATTCCTTTTGAAGTCTATAGTTTTGTAGACCAAGGTGAAAGTAAGTATTCTATAGATGACCAACTATCTGGTATTGTTGATGGAGACATTATTCCAGAGTCACAAACTGGATTGCGTAACTTGTTGTCTAGTCGAATGAATAACAGAGTCTTTAAGACTGCATGTGATAATGTATTGAAGATGGTTTACAGTCTCACTGCTCAGACTTGGGACGCTCGCATTGCTTGGGGTAGGGACGATATGGGTTCGACTCCATTGAACGAGTCTCTGCTGATAATGGAAAAGATGATTGGTAAGTTTCGCAAGTCGAATAGTCTAGAGAAAGTCAATCTAGTAGTTCTGAGTGATGGAGATAGTAACTATGGTCTTTCTGCAATGCAGACCACAGAGTCTGGTGACCGATATAGACAGAATATTGGACGTTTCAATCGCACTAAAACAATAGTGACAGATAGTGAAACTGGTACGCAATTTGAATTGGGTCAAGGTCGAGAAAAGACTAATAGTATTGTGCAGTTTATTCGCGCAAAACATCATGTGAATGCTATTGGATTCTATCTGACTCATGGTACTACTGCCGTGAGACATGCTATGGAATCTTTCATTAGTGACCCACAAGCAGACCCTTACACTAGAGATAAACAGTGGAGGGAAGCTCGCAAAGTCTTCAATAAAGAGAAATTTGTGGTTGCCCACTCTACTGGATATAATGAGTACTACATCGTAAATGCGAAGACCGCCGCTGTGACTGATGACTTGAAGGTCAATCACAATCAAACTAAGAACCAAATCGCAAAGGCATTTGCATCCCACTCTAAGTCGAAGACCTCAAATCGACAGATGCTAAATAAATTTGTAGAATTAGTGAAATAACGCTTGACATTGCTACCAGTATGTGAGATCATACACTTGTAATGACAGTTTATCCCCCCCTTAAATAAGGACTATATTATGATTAATCTTGAAACCCAACAGACTTTTGTTGATGCATGTGCTGTTACATATCCCAATGAGGATGTTCTCTCTCGTACACAAATCAACAATGTCGCTAGAGTTCACAAACTCACTGACGCTGGTTGGTTAAAATCAGACAATTATCGTGTTGCTCGCGGAAAGTACAAACTCCCTGCAATAGACGGTTTGACTTCTACGATGCCAACACCAATCACTACCGCCGTCAATATGGCATCTAGTGTTGATTTGTCTCGTACTGAAAGTCTGATACCAGAACGTGACCCAAACTTTGTAAAGTTTGGTTTCTATAAAGATATGGAAACCATCCTTCGTTCCAAAATGTTCTATCCAGTATTCATTACTGGTATGTCTGGAAACGGTAAAACCTACGGTTCTCAACAGGTCTGTGCCCGTCTTCGCCGTGAGTGCATTACTATTCCAATTACTATTGAGACCGATGAGAGTGACCTTCTGGGTGACAAAACTCTAGTTGATGGTAATGTCGAGTTTATTGCCGGCCCTGTTGTTCGCGCAATGGAGTCTGGTGCAGTTCTCATTCTGGATGAAATTGACCTTGCGTCTAACAAGATTATGTGCCTTCAGTCAATCATTGACGGTAAGGGTGTCTATCTCAAGAAAGATAATCGTTTTGTGTCGCCTGCCAAAGGATTTACAGTTATCGCTACTGCAAATACCAAAGGTAAGGGTTCAGAAGATGGTCGATTTATCGGAACCAATGTTCTGAACGAGGCATTCTTGGAACGTTTCAAAATCACTTTCGAACAGGAATATCCTACACAGAAAGTAGAGAAGACAATTCTTGCAAACAATCTGTTGACTTTGGGTGTCAATGCTCAAGAAGGTACAGAAGAGTTTATCGAAAACCTTACGGTATGGGCATCTGCAATCCGCAAAACCTTTGCTGATGGTGGTATCGATGAGATTATCTCTACTCGCCGTCTAGTTGCCATTGTCGAGACTTTCGCAATCTTTAAAGACCGTATGAAGTCTGTCGAGTTGTGTGTGTCTCGTTTCGATGATGATACCAAAGAGTCTTTTCTAGATTTGTACTCTAAAATCTCAAACGACACTGAAGTTGTTTCGGAGTTTGAACCAGAGACATTAGAAGAACTTGTTAGTGATTATGCAACAGAGGATGACGCGCCGTACTAATGAAAATTCGAATTGAAGTTGAGTTGGATACGCAAGAGGATATTGAAGAGGTTGAGACCATTCTCGACCTCATCGAAAAAATAAAAGATGCAATTGAGGAAAAAGAATGATACAGATTTTACAAGAAATTACTGATTGGGGTGAAGAACAAGTCTCCAATGGCAAATACCATGTTGACCCAGCCGGTCATCTTTATGCATACGAACCTTTGGGTGGAGTGCTAAAGATTTTTAGTAAACCAATGAAACAGTTTTCAAAGTCTCGGAGAAAATTCAAAAAAGTTGGAGAATATAATATATGAGTAATTTATTGTCACCAGAAGACCATCAATACAAATTCAATGAACCAGAAATTCTGGATGAAATTGCAGAGTATATTGAAGGCACTTATGGTCAACATTATTCCAAAACTCAATTTCAGGCGACTGAAGTGATAATGGACAACGGCCATGGCGAAGGATTCTGCCTTGGTAATGTGTCGAAGTATGCACAGAGATATGGCAAGAAAGGAGAAAGTCCAGAAGAGTGGAGAAAAGACTTGCTAAAGATAATACATTATGGTATACTAGGACTGTATAACCATGACTTGATTCATGAAAATTTAGGAGAAAATATTTAATGAAAATTAGTGAAGAAACCCAACAGATACTGCGTAATTTTGCAAGTATCAATCAATCAATTTTACTGAAGCCCGGCAACAGAGTATCAACGATGTCTGTAATGCGGAATATTCTTGCGTCTGCGGATGTAGAAGAGGATTTCCCAGTGCAGTTTGGAATCTACGATTTGCCAAGGTTTATCGGTAATCTATCGATTTACCCAGAACTTGAATTTAATGACAAGTTTATCTTGATGACTGATGGACAGAAAAGTTATAAGTTTATGGCCTCTGACCCATCAATCATCGTCTTCCCCACCACAACCTTTAAAATGTCTGGTTCTGACAACGACCCAGACGATGCGAAGGATGCGCCTGCCGCAGATATCGATGTTGTATTGACTGATACTACCTTGCAGACGATTAAGAAGGTTGCATCTATTAATGGTTTACCAGACTATGCTCTGCAAACGTTTGATGGTGATATCAACTTTGTCGCACTAGACAAGAAGAACGATACTACGGACATTGCAAAGGAACCTGTAGGTAAAAGTGATGTAGAGTTTAACATGTACTTTCGCGCAGAAAACTTGAAGTTCATCGAAGGCGATTATAATGTCGGTGTATCGCGAGATAAGATTTCGACTTTTCGCCATGCAACTAAGGATGTCCAGTACTGGGTAACTCTAGAACAAGACTCTGAGTACGATATTTAAAAAAAACTGGAGACTATATTATGAATGACCAACTGTTGTGGGTAGAAAAATATCGCCCATCGTCAATTGAAGAATGTATTTTGCCTCAAGGATTGAAGGATACATTTTCCGAAATAGTTCGTACTGGTGAATTGCCAAACTTACTTTTAACTGGCGGTGCTGGTGTTGGTAAGACTACTGTCGCAAAGGCATTGTGCAGTGAACTTGGTATGGATCACATACTCATCAACGGTTCTGAAGATGGAAACATCGATACACTCAGAACCAAGATTCGTCACTATGCCTCTACTGTATCGTTTTCCAGTAGAGGTAAGGTGGTGATACTTGATGAGGCAGATTATCTTAATCCCCAATCTACTCAACCAGCCCTTCGTGGGTTTATAGAGGAGTTTTCTGCGAACTGTAGGTTCATCTTGACTTGTAACTTTAAAAACAGAATCATCGAACCTCTACACAGTCGATGTGCAGTAATTCCATTTACCATATCGAATAAAGATAAACCTCAACTTGGTGCGAATTTCTTTAAACGTGTTCGCAATATTCTAGAACAAGAAAATATCAAGTACGAACCTAAAGTCGTAGCCGACCTTATCAAAAAACACTTTCCCGACTGGCGCCGTGTACTGAATGAGTTACAGCGTTATTCGATTGGTGGTACAATTGATGTGGGGATGTTGAACTCTATTGAAGAAGTTTCAATTTCTGACTTGGTAAGTAATCTCAAGTTAAAAAACTACAATGAAATGCGGAAATGGGTTACTCAGAATTTAGATAATGACAGTACGGTTATCTTTAGAAAAGTCTACGACAGTCTGTATGAAGTCGCAAATCCATCGTCTGTCCCTCAAGCGGTAGTGACTATTGCAGAATATCAGTATAAATCTGCCTTTGTCGCCGACCAAGAAATCAACATGGTTGCGTGTTTGACTGAACTTATGGTGGAATGCGAATGGAAATGAATGCGTGGTTCCAAGAGTGGGGGTTGTATGTCGGAGGCGGTTTACTTATTGCCGGTGCATACTATCATGGGTTTATAACTGGTAAAGCAGAAGGTGCGAGTTCTGTTTTAAAGTATCTGTATGAGAGTGGGGAGAAGACAGCCGATGGAGTGGTTATTACTTTGACCTATGACGAAGAATGAGTTACGATTTATTTAAAGACTATGTGCCTGCGATATCCAGTACAAAAATCAAGTTGATGGATAGTGTAGATGAACAATGGCAAAAAGAATATAATGCATTCATGGTGAACAGGAACTTCTCCAACTATCAAGATACCATCTTATATGCAAATGAGATGAATAAGTATCCTTTGTTAGATAACAAACTTCAATTCGATTATCTTATAAATACTATAAGACCCAGAAAAAGGTTTTCACCTTGGGCGAAGAAGGATATTCATAGTGATTTAAATCATGTAAAAGAATATTATGGATACAATAACAAACGTGCCTTGGAAGCTCTTAAAATATTGTCAAAAAGTGATTTAGACTTTATTAAAAGTAAGCTCGACAAGGGTGGATAGGAGAAGTGAGATGAGTTCGATAGATGCTCTGGTTGAGGTTTCTCTCAACGACCAAGAAGACTTTTTGAAAGTACGCGAGACACTGACACGAATTGGTGTGGCATCTCGCAAAGATAAGAAATTGTTTCAGTCTTGCCATATATTGCATAAACAAGGTAAGTACTATATTGTTCATTTTAAGGAACTCTTTAAACTTGATGGTAAAGTATCAGATTTTTCTGACAATGATAGGTCTAGAAGGAACGCCGTAGTTAATTTATTAGTAGAATGGAAACTAATTAATGTGGTCAGACTTGACCCAATAGAAATTGAATCCGCACCAATGTCTCAGATTAAAATTTTGTCTCACAAAGAGAAAGACCAATGGGAACTGGTGCCGAAATATAACATAGGCAGAAAAAAATAATTTTCTGTAAATCATTTGGTGCCGTGTGTACTAAATAATATACAGGGTTGCGGTTTATCCGAACCTTGTATATACGCCCGCTAACGGGGCAAATTTATCTTGCTTAAAAAAAGGAGAAAAACAATGGTAAATACAACAGTTACAATGAGAACCCCACTGCTTCCAAATGCAGTATTTGACCCATTTCTGAAGAGAAGTATCGGCTTTGAATCAATCTTTAGGGAGTTGGATTCTATCGCGTCTGAAGGTAAACGGTCAGACAATTATCCGCCATACAATATCATTAAAGATGAAGACTACTATCGGATTGAATTGTCCGTTGCAGGGTTTTCTGAAGATGAATTGCATGTCGAGTTGGTAGAATCAACACTTACAATTAGTGGTACGCATACCAATGCTAAGGATGATACTCAGTACGTCCATAAAGGTATTGCCGCTAGAAACTTTGTAAGAAAATTCACCCTCTCAGCCGACCTCATCGTTTTGGGTGCAGATATTGTTAACGGAGTGTTGGAAGTTACTCTTAAACTGGAGTTGCCGGATGAGAAAAAACCCAGAACCATTAAAATTGGTGATGAAAATTTTAAATCCAAAAAACCGAAGTTTTTAAAGGGATAAAGTAGTGACATGGGATGGGGGTTTCCCCCCATCCTATATTATATAAGGTGATAATAATGGACAGTCATGAGCAATTAATTTCGTTGATAGAAGCTTACAAATTTGAAAATGAAAAATTCATATCTAAACAGAATAAATCTGCTGGTATCCGCGCAAGAAAATTGTTGATGGACATTGCTAAACTTTGCAAAGACCGCCGTGCAGAAATTCAAGAGGAAAGAGAATGGATAGTGAAAACATGAGTACCAAAGAAGAAATGGCAAAGAGTGAAGATTTTGAAGAACTTCCTCCAACCACCCCAGTAGACTTACTTCACGACATTGTACACGATACAGATGATGCAAATAATTTATATCGTACCAGTAGAGATGTCGCGACAGGACATGTAACTTTTGATTTGGCATTGCCCAATGATGAAATTATGTCAAGTCTTTTCAACAACAAAACCATAAACAGTATTCCTGGCGCGCACTTAAAAATTATAAACATGGAGTGGAGATATCTACGCCGTAAAGTAATTAAGTGGCTCGGAGATACACCAGAATCTAGGGCGATTCACGATGCTTTAGGTTTGCACATTAAAAAAGAAAAAAAGTGGAAACTTACACAAGAGAGAGTACAATAATATGAATTACACAAATAGTCATTTTTTACGAGCGTTAATTCGCAAATATGAATTTGAAAGAGATGAGGCTATTGCAAACCTAAAAGTGTATTTTGAGAATCCTGTTGGTATTTCAGACCATTCGGACTTCATCGATACAATGGATAAGTGGGTAAACCAGTTGTCCAGTTCCGAAGAAAATTTGAGAACCATCATTAACACTTTTGCAGTTGCCCCTCAACAGTCGGCCGCACCAGAATCTGGCGCTCCGGCACAAAATCTTTCAACTGGAGATGTTCCAGTAGAAGAACCAGCGGGATAAGACTAAATATGAGTACGGAGATGCCTAAATTGTTGGGCATCTCCAATCCTCTTTATAAAATAAGGTGATGTGATGTCGATGTTAGACGTAAAAATAATTAGACTTTCAACTGGAGAAGAGTTGATTGGAGAATTAAAAGATGAAGGTGATTCTTGGAAGGTACTGAATGTTTGCCAGATTGCGGCAAGTTATGCAGACCCCACCCAAGCAACTGCAAGAATTGGTCTCGCACCATTCATGCCGTATTCGAAGATTAAGGATGGGTTTGTTATTCAGAAATCTATGTGTGCATTTATAGTAGAACCTGTAAACGAATTGTTGAATGAGTATAATAAAGTATTTGGTAATGGTTTAGTGTTGCCGCCGTCAGTCTCTCAGACGCCATTTAAAGATGCCGTCACCCCGAATTCTTCAACAGATTCTCATGCATTTGTGAAATTATAACTTGACAAACAAGAGTCGTTGTGTTATAATATGTTTATATTATGTGGAGTAGTCTATGTCCTTTTATACAAATGTTGTTACTATCGGCGGTAAGGTATACTTACGCGAAATAGATAACTCCGGCAGAAGAGTTGAGAGAAAAGTTGATTATAAACCTAACCTTTTTCTCAAATCAAAAAACCCAAATTCAAAATACAAAACCTTGCACGGCCTCCCTGTGGATAAAATCCAACAGGATGGGATTTACGCAGCGAGGGCCTTTGTCAAAAGATATAAAGATATTGAAGGTATTGAGGTGTATGGGAACACCCAGTTTACATATCCTTTTATATCAGACACCTTCTCTGGTGAAATTGAATACGACCCAGACAAGTTAAATATTTGCAATATTGATATCGAAGTGGAGTGTGAAAACGGCTTCCCAGAACCTGTAGACGCACTTGAACGTGTTAACGCCATCACCATGAAGATGCATGGTGTTTACGTTGTTCTTGGTATTGGCGATTGGGAACACACGAATCCCGACCTAAAAGACCACCGAATTAAGTACTATAAATGTACAGATGAACTTGCACTTCTTACCAGTTTCTTAAATATCTGGGAAAACTCCAAAATCGATATTGTTACTGGTTGGAACGTAAACCAATTCGATATGACCTATCTTGTTAATCGACTTGAAAGACTTCTAGGTCACGATGAGGCTGTAAGATTGTCTCCGTGGAGAATTGTCGATAAAGTCCAGAAGAATATTCGTGGGATGATGCAAAATCAAGTTAAAATTCTTGGTCTCGCAATAATCGATTATCTAGATTTGTATCGCAAATTCACATACGTCACTAGAGAAACCTATAGACTAGACCATATTGCCGAAGTCGAACTCGGAGAGAGAAAGATTGACCACTCTGAGTTTGCACAGATGCATTTGTTCTATAAACAGGACTATCAGAAGTTTATCGACTACAATATCAAAGACGTTGAGTTGGTGGATAAATTAGAAGACAAACTTAAACTGATGGAACTGTTAATCACGATTGCATATCAATCAAAGATTAACTTTGATGATGTGTTCTCGCCAATTCGCACTTGGGATGCCTTGATATTTGAAGAACTCAAACGCAATAATATAGTAATCCCAAATACTGGTCGCGGTCAAAAGGCAGATTCATTTGCCGGTGCATATGTGAAGGAACCAGATGTAGGAGAACATGATTGGGTTGTATCATTCGACTTGAACAGTCTGTACCCTCACTTGATTATGCAGTACAATATTAGTCCAGAGACATTAATTGAGGGACAATATATCCAGACTAGTGTTGATTCTCTTTTGGAGGGAAAGACTGATACCTCTGATGCGATTAGTATGAATGCCGCATTGTGTCCAAGTGGTATGCTATTCAGTAAGGAGAAGAAGGGTTTTTTGCCCAAGTTGATGCAAAATATGTATGACAGTCGTACCGTCTACAAGAAAGAAATGTTGCGTATAAAACAACTGAAAGAGAACGGTGATGGTGACGCAAAACTACAAGAGAAACAAATATCTGCATTAAACAACAAACAGATGGCTGCAAAGATTCTGTTAAACTCTTGTTATGGTGCGTTGGGCAACCAATACTTTAGATACTTCGATATCCGACAGGCAGAATCAATTACACTATCTGGTCAATTGTCGATTCGATGGATTGAAGAGAAGATGAATGCGTATTTGAATGGTCTTCTGAAGAATGAGAAACCGCAGAATTATGTAATCGCATCCGATACAGACTCTATCTATGTTGGACTTGGTGATTTTGTAAACCGTTTCTTCAAAGGTAAAGATGACAAGTCGATTGTAGATTATTTGGACAAGATTGCAAACGACAAGTTTGAACCATTTATCAATTCTTGTTATCAAGAACTTGCTGATAAAATGAATGCATATGAACAGAAGATGCAAATGGCGAGAGAAGTTATCGCATCAAAAGGTATCTGGACTGCAAAGAAAAGATACATTTTAAACGTACATGATAACGAGGGTGTTCGTTATGCGAGTCCACAATTAAAGATTATGGGTTTGGAGGCAGTTCGCTCATCTACTCCTGCCGTGTGCAGGGAGAAGATTAAAGAAACCCTCAAAATTATCATGAACAAAACAAACGATGACTTAATTGAGTTTGTTGCAAACTTTCGCAAGGAGTTTAATACTTACGATGTCGAGACCATATCATTCCCCAGAGGTGTGAATGGATTGACCAAGTATCACGATTCTATGCATGTATACAAGAAAGGTACGCCAATACACGTTAAGGGAGTCTTATTCTATAACAAACTAGTTAAAGAACATAACTTGGGGATGCAATACCCATTGATAAAGAACTCTGACAAAATTAAATTTTGTTACTTAAAGGAACCCAACCCAATTCAAAACAATGCAATTGCTATTTCGACAAACCTTCCGACTGCGTTTGGTTTGGACAAATACATTGACAGAGAATTACAATTCGACAAAGCATATCTGGAACCAATTAAAACTATCACTGATACTATTAATTGGCATACGGAAAAACAATTTACATTAGACCAATTTTTCTAAGGAGAAAAAACATGAATTTAGCAGACAAATTAAAGAAAAACAGTAGTTTGAAAGACAGGGTTAATATCCTTGCAGACTCTCAATACTTGGGAAAAAAGGAACAAATCCCCACTGCAATCCCAGCAGTAAATATCGCATTCAGTGCATCCCCCACAGGTGGGTTTATATCTGGTCTTACGATGATTGCTGGGCCATCCAAACATTTTAAGACTGCGTTTGGACTATTGATGATGAAATCATATCTAGACAAATACCCAGAAGGTATTGCGTTATTTTATGACTCAGAATTTGGAACTCCGCAAGGGTACTTTGATACATTTGGTATCGATACGTCAAGAGTGGTACATACTCCGATTACAAATTTGGAAGAGTTTAAATTTGACATCGTGCAACAGTTAAAGGATGTCACCACAGAAGACAAGTTATTCATTATGGTGGATTCTGTTGGTAATCTTGCGTCGAAGAAAGAAATTGATGACGCAGAGGCCGGCAAAGGTACTGCTGATATGACAAGGGCAAAACAATTTAAATCGGTTTTCCGTATGATTACGCCCACGTTGAACATGTCAGATATCCCTATGATTGCAATCAATCACACATATGACTCACAGGGTCTGTTTCCGACTAAAGTCGTTGCTGGTGGAACTGGTATGTATTACAGTGCAGATAACATCTGGATTATTGGTCGCCAACAAGAAAAAGAAGGTACTGAGATTGCTGGATATAACTTTATTATTAATGTGGAGAAGTCGCGCTATATTAAAGAGAAGTCCAAAATTCCTGTTACGGTCAAGTTTGAGGGTGGTATCGACAAATGGTCTGGTTTATTGGACATGGCATTGGATGCTGGGTGTTTATCTCAGTCAGGTGCATGGTATCAGAAGGTAGATTTGAAAACTGGTGAGGTGTTAGATAAGAAGTACCGCGCAAAACAATTGAATACTTCTGAAGTATGGTCACCAATTTTGCAGTCAGAAACATTTGTTAATTATCTTGCAGACCGTTATGCGATTAGTAGTGGTGATATTATGCCAGATGCGGAAGTTTTGGAAACTTTGTTGGAGAGTACAGATGATTAAGGATAGTGATTTTACTATAATGGAGTCTGATAGTGAAGAGTTTTTCGCATTCAAACTTAATACTGGTGAATATGAGGGGGTTATTTTTAGATTTGGGAAAGTGTCAGGTAAAGAATCTAAGATTGTGACCCGACAAGACCCAGCTGATGCAAAAATCGACTTTGAATACGTTGCATTAGTCCCAAATGAAAAAAATACGCTAGAAGAGCTTGACAAAGATGAAAAATTTGGTATAATAGCAGGACAGATTCTAAAACATGTTCTAGAAACTTCTATTGCAGATTTAGTCGATAGTGCGCCAGTCAATAACAAACAGGGGTTAATACTTCCAAATGGACTACAACAATGATTTCAAATATGATTTGCAATGGGGTAAGAAGGGTGAAAATGTTGTTGCAGAAATTGTAGAGGGTGATAAGACTGAAGTGAAGTCCGAAAGAGATGGATGGAACAGAACAGGAAACCACTTTGTAGAATTCGCATCTAGAGGTAAGGCTAGTGGTATTGCGACAACTCATGCAAAGTGGTGGACTGTCAATTTTTTTCTTCACGATGAATTTAAATTTAATGTCACCGTCCCTTCTGCAAGATTGCGAAGCATGTGCAAGAATAATGGATATCGAATTGTACAGGGGGGAGATAGTAATACCTCTAAAGGGTTTCTGGTTCCAGTAAAGGATTTGGTTTCTACATCATGAAATTTGTAATTAAAGAAGTGGACAAATTTACTGCAACTGAATTTATTCAGTCGTTGCATTACTCCAAGATAATGCCTAGGTTGACGAAGCATTATCTTGGTTGTTTCTTAGTTGACGAACTTGTTGGTGTACTGACCCTTGGATGGGGTACACAACCCAAGGCAACAATCAATAAACTATTTACTGGTCTTGATACATCTGATTATTATGAAATAGGAAAGATGTGTATGACTGAAGAAATGCCAAGAAACTCCGAATCTCAGATGATATCTGGGGTTGTAAAGTGGATGAAAACTAATACTCCAGAAAGAAAGTTTTTATTCACTTGGGCAGATGGTATCATGGGTAAGCCAGGATATGTATATCAGGCAGCGAACTTCCTCTATGGTGGTTCTATCCAGACGCAAATTTATATTAGTCCAGAAGGTGAAAAAATTCACCCAAGGTCTAGTAAACGATTGTGTGAAGAGAATGTCATATTCGAAAAGAATAGAGACCCAGAGTTTTTTAAAGATAGAAAAGGAGAGAAGATATATTGGTTAACACAAGATTTTTTAGATGCGAAGGGTATCTCCAAAATATTTGGCCGGCAGTTCAGATATATATTACCAATGAACAAGAAGTCCCGAAAACTGTTGAGTAAGTCTACAGTCGAATGGAATTTGAATTATCCGAAACATATAGATTTAATATGGCATCAGTCAAGTAAAACTGGAAAATTCCAACTTGAGGAAATGCCAAATATCGAGTCTGATGTAACGGAATACAATGAGAAGAATATTAATAGTCACAAAAAAAATATTCCTGTCTCACTAGATAATTTTTTAATATGAGGAATATATGGAACTAAGTGAACTTACAATACTACAAAATCTAGTCAGTAATGATGAATATGCTCGGAAAGTTTTGCCATACTTGAGTGTGGATTACTTTCAAGAACCTAAAGATAAGAAACTCTTTGAGTTGGTGTACAATCATATAGAGAAGTACAACGGTACGCCTTCGAAACAGAGTTTGTTGATAACTCTAAATGAAATGAATCTGAAAGATTCTTTTTATGAGGAATGTGTAGAAACTATAAAAGTTATCGAAAATACGGATGATACTGTTAGTATCGAATGGTTAACCGACTACACAGAACAATGGTGCAAGGACAAGGCACTATATAATGCGATTATGAAGTCTATTGAAATTGTCGGTGAGGATGGTTCCAAGAACTACGATAAGGGTAGTTTGCCGAAAATGTTACAAGATGCCTTGGCGGTGTCCTTTGATACTCATATCGGTCACGATTTTATTGATAACGCATCTGAAAGATTTGATTTTTACCAGAAGGTGGAAGAAAGAATTCCCTTCCATTTGGAAAAGTTGAACTTGATTACAAAGGGTGGGTTACCTAAAAAGACATTGAATATTGCACTCGCTGGTACTGGTGTGGGTAAATCCCTGTTTATGTGTGATTGCGCTGCAAATCATATGATGATGGGACACAATGTTCTGTACATAACTATGGAGATGTCTGAAGAGAAGATTGCTGAACGAATAGATGCAAATCTATTGAATACCAGTATACAAGATGTCGCAGATATGCCTAGGGATTTGTTCGAAAAGAAGATAGAACGCATCAGAGCGAAGACTACTGGTACTCTTATTGTGAAGGAATATCCGACTGCATCTGCTAATCCAAACCACTTTCGTCATCTGTTGAATGAATTGCATATGAAGAAGAATTTCGCACCAGACATCATCTATGTAGACTACCTAAATATATGTGCATCTGCTAGACTTAAATTTGGTGCAAATGTAAACTCGTACACCTACATCAAATCTATTGCAGAAGAATTGCGAGGTCTTGCAGTCGAGTTTAATGTGCCTATTATGAGTGCAACTCAAACAACCAGAAGTGGGTTTTCAAATTCAGATGTTGGTCTAGAAGACACATCAGAGTCTTTTGGATTGCCTGCAACGGCGGATTTGATGTTTGCCCTTATATCGACGGATGAGTTGCAAGAGTTAGACCAAATATTGATTAAACAATTGAAAAATCGATACAATGATTTGAATACGCATGGTCGGTTCGTTGTCGGAATTGACAGACCGAAAATGAGATTATATGATGCAGAAGAAAGTGCCCAAGATGATTTAATAGCTGATACCAGTTCATCATCTACCCCCACGGCATTTAAAAAGAAAAACACAAAAATTGGAAAAATGGAAATAAACATATGAGCGATGATACTGTAAACGAGATTGAAAATGAAGAAGCCGTCAATGAAATTGAAATGACGGAGATACCAGAGTCGGATGAAACAATTCAACCTACTGCTAGTAAATCCTTTATTGCGATGTGGGATGATGTATTGCCTCCCGACTTTTGCGATGAGGCAATCCAACTCTTTGAAGAAAATCAAGTATTCCATGTTGATAGGAATGAAGAGTTTAGAGGTGGACATAAACAATTTAAAGAATTGAATTTGTATAGTAATGATTTGGTAGAAGAGAACCCACGATGGGGTCAGATGTCTATGTATATTCTTCAACAGATACAAAAGTATACTGAGATGTATCGAAGAACCTATAATATTGATTTCTTTCCAGAAGAGTGTGTCAACGAAGAAATTCGCATGAAGAAATATGACCCAGAAAACAAGGACGAATTCATGTATCACGCTGATGTTGGTGACCATGCATCTGCAAAACGATTTCTGGTGTGTATGTTTTACTTGAATGACGTAGAAGAGGGTGGTCGCACTACGTTCCCAGATTACGGTATTGGTATTGAGGCCGTGAAGGGAAGACTTCTAATATTCCCCCCATTCTGGACACATCCACATCAGGGAGAGATGCCAGTCTCTAACGCAAAATATATCATTGGGTCGTATCTTCAATATAGGTAACCATCCTTTTTATATAAATAGTGGTAATATATTAAAAGGATGATGCATTGGCGAACCTTACGGGTGGTGTCTATATAACCTTTCAGAAACCATACTTAGATATGGTTTCTGAATTAATAGGCAATAAAGATAGAATAAAGTTAGACGGTAGTCTGCAAGTTGTTGAGCATACAGAAGAAATACAAACATTTCTCCAGTTGGTCAAAGACAGAAATGAAAATAAACTAGATAAACTGTTAAAACCCTCTGGTAAATTTTCTGCGATATTTAACGGTATGCCGTGGACTAAAATAGATAAAAGTCAGTTTACCAATCTTGGTGGCAAATCTGACGGTAAGTCCACTCAGCTCCAAGAACTCGCATCTCTATTTGCAATTCAAAAATCTATTGAGAATAATGGATACTCAAACCAGAAGAAGTTTTATGAACTTTATAGAGAAGATTTAAAGTCCATATATCCCGACATGAATGAAGAGTGGGAAAATACATTCTTCCAGCAACAACTTACCACATATAGAGAAGTAGGCAATACTCCATACAAACACTACTCTAGGGATGGTGGATTTATGGATTATATTACGAATATATGTAAAAAGAAGTATAAGATTGCGAAAAAAGATACATGGAACCCAGCTGATATATGGTTGGTTACTGATTTCGGTAGAGTTAAACAGGATTTGAAGAGACATGTAGAGGATGACGTAACTCCAATAGAAGAGTTTAATGCAATTCTAAGAGACATGTTTCACGCAAGAAAGATTATTGGAATTTCACTTAAAAAAATGTCGGGTAAAACCGCAAAGTGGGAGTTAGTTAACCTAGAAAACATGGATGTTTTTGATAACGATGAATATGCATTTAATGTAAAAAGTACTTCAATAGATTTGCAGTTGAAGGGTAATAATGCATTTAAGAATTCGGACACTAAAATCATAGTAAGCGGTAAACAGGGTGATGTGAAGTTCCAAATACGACAAAACAGTGCTGGTTTTAGTAATCTTAAAATCGAAGGAACTGATTTGGGTGCAACATCTGCTAGGTTGGGTAAGGTTCCTCTATCTATGGCTGCAACATTATTTAGTAAGTCTGGACTAACTCTGAATAACGACAATAAGAAATACCCAAGAACCACGGCACAGTTTCAGTCTAGATTGCCAGAGTTTAAAAAACTATTCAATTCAGTTCAAAAGTTTACTGGTATAACTGCCAGAGATTTTGAAAAGAATTTTACAGCAGTGTACGAAAGCTCGAGACCAGATTTTGCCCATAGTAAATTGATGCAACTAGACCTTATAAATAAAATATATAGTCTAAATACTAAAGATAGAGATGATTTATTGACTTCTCTAACATATCTCGCCCAGAAAAAAGGAAAGATTTTTGGGCCTTTCGGGAAACTCTATTAATGGACTCATTCAAACAATACCTAACAGAAGACAAGGGTGGAAAGAATCTGCACCTAGAGCATTTAGAGGACGAGATAATCAATTATGGAGTCACTGGTGGTCGTGCTGCAATTAATTTTTTACGTTCTCTCAGAAATATGCTCGCTGGTACTGCAACCTCCAGTGTCAATATGACGGTTAAGTGGGATGGAGCTCCTGCTGTTTTTGCTGGAATTGACCCAGCTGATGGTAAATTCTTTGTTGCAAAAAAATCAGTATTTAATGCATCTCCAAAGTTGTATAAATCAGTCGGGGAAATTGATGCGGATGGTTTGAGTGGTGCATTAAACAGTAAATTTAAAATCGCATTGGCAGAATTTTCCAAATTGGGAATTACGGATGTCCTTCAAGGCGACTTGATGTACACTGATGATGTAGAAACCAAAGAAATAGATGGTATTAAATATCATACATTCCAACCAAACACGTTGGTATATGCAGTTGATGTTAATTCCGACCTTGGCAAAAAAATTAAAAAATCAAAGGTTGGTATTGTGTGGCATACGACATACACTGGTTCAGACTTGCAGGGTATGACCGCAAAGTTTGGCGCAAATATCTCTGGATTGAAAAAAACATCGTCTGTGTGGATGGATGACGCATCTTATAAGGATGTTTCTGGGAGTGCGAAATTCACGAAGCAAGAAACTGCCGAAGTAACTAAGATTCTGTCGGCATGTGGTAAAACTTTCGGAAAGATAAAAAGTGCAGAATTGAATAAATTCATCGACACGCAGAGAACCGTGTTTAGTAAAGGATTAGTTGGTGGGTCGTTTAAGACATATCTCAATCAATATATAAAACGTGGTGAACACTTTGACGTTTCCAAGGTCAAGAATATGAGTTATGCGATGTATGTCAAAGGGTACTTTGATGACAAGGTTATTGCAAAACTCAAAACTGAAAAGTCAAGGAAGGCAAAGGAAGAAATTCGTGATGCTGCTGTGAAGGAATTGATTAAACAAGAAAAGTTAATTTTGGAACTGGTGCAGTTTATGGAGTATCTAGTATCTGCAAAAGAACTGATTGTATTCAAGTTGAATTCAGTAAAACAGTTGGCAAAAATCTTTGTTCGCACAAAAGACGGATATAAGGTTAGTAATGAGGAAGGATACGTTGCAGTCGATAAAGATGGAACGACTGCTGTTAAATTGGTGGATAGAATGGAATTTAGTTATAACAACTTCACCGCAATCAAGGCTTGGGATAAATAAACATGCATGAATATAGATGTAAATTGGTAAAAATCGTTGACGGCGACACTGTTGACGTAGACATTGACTTGGGTTTTGGGGTATGGTTGCGTAAACAGAGAATTCGTTTATACGGAATTGACACACCAGAATCCAGAACAAGAGATTTAGAAGAAAAGAAATATGGTCTTGCTGCAAAGGACTTCTTAGTAGAAAATTGCAGTTACACTGATGGCGCCTACATGGATATTACGTTAAAAACTTATAAAGATGGTAAAGGTAAGTTTGGCAGAATTCTTGGAGAATTGTGGAACAATGACACCAATTTAAACAGGTTAATGATTGATGTAGGTCACGCAGTAGAATATATGGGGCAATCTAAAGATGAAATTGCCGAACAGCACTTAATAAATCGGACTAAAATTGGGCCTCTGTAGGGTTCATAACGGAGACATTTTAAAAATGAGAAATTGGTATCAAACATACACAGACCTTCTGCAAAGAAATCTGGGGGCAACCGAAGAACCCGCCGCAGTTGCAGTGATAAAAGAAGACAGAGAAGTTGATATGGCCGTAAATCAACTGAGGGTTGTCCAACACAAGTCGGAAGAACTTGCTAGATTGTTGTTGGATTTGGAGGCACAGTACCAAGCTGAGGACGTAGAACTTCCCGCTTGGGTACAGGCAAAGATAACCAACGCATCACATAGTATCAGTGCTGTACACGACTTTATGGTCTATAGTGAAGAGGACACGCCGTGAAAACCTTCAAAGAATTGACTGAAGTTAAGGGGGAGATTTATGATACAAAACCCCAAACGCACGCCGATGCGATAGACCCAGAAGTCTTGATACAAGGATTTGGTCGATTGAGATATACCCAGTTGCGAGATAAGGTCTTGCAGACACTAGAGCGTATGTCTAAGATGGCAAAAAGTGGTAGTTGGGACAGTATCGATTATACGATGGCCAATCTACACACATTCCTTGCCGCTGTAAAAGATGTCGAGAAAGAAATGGCCAAACCTCAATGGAAGAAAAAAATCACTCAGTTGAAACGGGCAGGAAAATGATTAAATCTTTTGATGAGTATCAGAAAGAATATCTAGAGTTCGAAGAGTATCAAAGAGATTACGCAAAAGAGCGTAAGAATTATCTTGGCACTCCAGAACAAATGGAGCGTAATGCTGCCCGCAAAAGAGCGAGAAGAAAGATGGAAAAGGAGGGTAAAGCAAAACCCTTTGATGGAAAAGATATACACCACAAAGACGGTAATCCTTTAAACAATGATGACAAAAACTTATCAAGTGTGTCTGTGAAATATAATCGTCGCGAACCCAGATTGAGAGAGAAAAAGACATGAAAAGTTATTCGGGTTGGATGTCTTCAGAGTACAAGTCACAACTACTTTCAAATGAAGATTTGAACTGGGATGGCAATACTGCAACTGAAGAGAACGAATGCAGATGCGAAGAGTGTGAAGATTTAGACCATGACATCGTAGAGGCAGAATATCAAGGAAGAAAGGTTGAATTAAATGCTCCTTTCAGACTTCCTACTGGGTCTAATAAAAAGTTCGGTGTCTATGCAAAGAATGACAAGGGGAACATTGTTAAAGTTACTTTTGGAGATCCCAATATGGAAATTAAACGCGATGACCCTAAACGCCGAGCATCCTTCCGAGCAAGGCATGGTTGTGATAAAGACCCCGGCCCAAAATATAAAGCAAAATACTGGTCTTGTTACCAGTGGCGTGGTGGCGCAAAGGTGGAAAATTAAAGGATGATATGTTATGGCTTGGAAAGATTTAATCTTTGATAACAAGAATGATAACGAAAAGAGTATAAATACTAGTATGACAAACGAATACAAATACGACGAAATAGACTTCGGATTCACCGCCGTAGATGCGGATGATTTATCAAAACTTACTTCTGCACCGACAGAAGTCAGGGAACAGCTTGATGCATCTGCAACCGAAATACAAAGTTTAAGTAGAAAAGTTACTGAACTGGTCGAGCTTCAGACTGATATTATGTCTGAATTAGTCAACGCAAAACAACTATATAAAGAAAAATCTAGTCATTCTGATATAACAGTAGAACAGACAGAAGATAAATTGATGCATGTTGAAAAGTTGATTATGCCTTTGTTGCAGAATTTACTCAAAAATGGAGAAAAAGATTACATCTTTTGGCCGAATAGAGAACCCATCATTAAAGGTCAAATGGAAAAAATCTTAGAGATAACTAGGAACGAATAATGAAAGATACAATTGTATTTACGTTTGGGAGATTTAATCCTCCCACAACTGGCCACGAAAAACTTATTGAAAAGGTAGCATCCGTTGCTAAACGCAAAAATGCTGACTTTATGATATTTCCAAGTCAAACTACAAATCCAAAGAAAGACCCTCTTGATTTCAGTACCAAAGTTAAGTACATGAAAAAGATGTTTCCAAAATATTCTAGAAACATTATCAAGAATACCAAAGTCAAGACTGCATTTCATATTGCATCATTAATGTATGATATGGGGTATAAAACTGCAATAATGGTAGTCGGTGGTGATAGGGTTACAGAATTTGATACACGGCTGAATAGATACAATGGTGAGAAAGGCCCTCATGGGTTCTATGACTTTGAGGATGGTATTAAGGTTATATCCGCAGGGGATAGAGACCCAGACTCAGAAGGCGTTTCTGGGATGTCTGCGTCAAAGATGCGGGCCGCGGCAGTTGCAAACGATTTTGAAAAATTCAAGGGCGGTCTTCCTGACAGTTTTAAGAGCGGAGAAAAACTGTTTTCTGATATCAGAAAGGGTATGAATATTAATGAAGACCATATGATTGCAAATATGTTTGCGTCAGATATCGTTTCTTTAAATGCGTTTATGGATTCTAAGATACCAGAACTAGTAGAAGACCTTGAAGAAGACGAACTTTTGGGATTTATGAAAGAACAGTTCGACATGACATTTTCGGACAAACAGATAGACAGTGTACTTGAAAGTTATTCTACAAATGAGAGAATACTGAATAGAGGAACATATGCGGCCGCACTGGACGCACTGAAGACTGTAATAGACAGAAAGAAGAAAGAATCAGGAAGTAAGGGACTGAGACATGGATTGTCTTACTATTCTGCATCTATCGCACAAACCTACAAAGGTGTCGATGGTAGAAAACTAGAAAAAGACTACAGAAAGGCCTTCCCAGAGTCAGCTCAACTTTTTTCGGAAGTCTCCCAAGATAAAGATATTGAGGACAAGAAGGGTTCTCAACCAGCAAAGTACTACGCGAAGGATGCCGATGGGGATGATATGTCAGTCTCTACGAAGGAAAAACGTGCTGCACACTTTGCCAAAGGTAATTCAAAAAAACCAGCGCCAGGCGATGCCAGTGCAAAAACTAAACCATCAAAACATACTGATAAGTACAAGAAGATGTTTGGTGAGAAATTGTCTCCAAAACAAAAGAAAATCGACAAGAACAAAAACGGCAAAATTGACGGTAGTGACCTAGCAGCATTGCGAAAAGAAACCGCAGATGACTATGAAGACCATATGATGTATGACCCGAAAACTGGTAAAGGTAGAATGACAACTTCTTACGAAGACCATCTTGCTCTGAAGGACAAGGGTTGGGGTCACGACAAACCAACTAATGAAGTTATGAGTATTGAAGAACAAATTGAGGGACTGAAGAAAAAGTCAGAAAAATCTAAAATACCATATGGGATTCTGAAAAAGGTATACGACAGAGGAATGGCTGCATGGAAGGGTGGACATCGGCCAGGCACTACTGCACAACAATGGGCATTTGCAAGAGTTAATTCTTTTATTACTAAAGGTAAAGGTACTTGGGGTAAGGCAGACAGTGATTTGGCAGCAAAAGTCAGAGGTGAGTCTGTTGAATCTACGGACGAATCTGTATCTGGTGCAGATAATCAACCATTTGTCTCAAAGGCTGGTGCAGGGGAGTTTGGTAGTATCACCGCAAGAAAAAAGTACGCAAAGGACACACCACAGGCCGAAGAGGTGACTCCGAAACAGATTAATGATTTGGAAAAGTTTGCAGATAAATTACTCGCAAAGTATAAAATCGATGTAACATTTACTCGACATTTTGTTGACCGCATGAATGATACGCGAAATAGTCCAGATATCAAAATCGCAGAGTTGCAAAAACTGTTCAAGAAGATTCAAAAGAATAAAGGAAAAAACATCCTTTCGAATCCAGACATTGAGGCAGTACTGAAAGATATGACTGCCGATTTGAACTTGCCTGTAGTTATAAACTACAATAATGGTGAATTTGAATTGGTTACCAAAACTATTATGCGGAAAAAGAACTTTAGTACCTCTTCAAAAGAATTGAGATATGAAGAGTGGAAACGAACTCTTTTCCCATAAACACAGATTAAAAAAAAGTATAAATAAGAGTACAACAGCAAAAGTACATCAAAGGAACTTAAAATGGCAAATTTTACAGAAGCATTACGACAGGTTTATGACCCTAAACCTCTGGCAGAACAGAAGTTGCCAGAAGAGATTTTAGACGATGATGCATCAGATTTTATCGCGGCCGCAGGGTATGCAAAGAACAAAGGTAAGAAGACTTTCAAGTTCGGTGGGAAAGAATACCCAGTAACAATTTCAGACAAGACTGCGAAAGCGTCTACTTCAGAAGAAAAAGATGCTGATGAGGACGGCGGAACAAGAACTGAAGAGACTTCTGGAACCGAAGTTATGGCCGAATCGGACGATTACTTGGGAATGGCCAAGAAGTTGTTGACATATGCAAAGAAGCATGGTGGAATTGATGAGAGAGACTTTATCAAGGTTTCTGGGATGCTTCAGACACTCGGTAAGAATTCATCAGTCCAGAAACAGGATGACACATTCAAGAAAATGGCAGCTTTCATCAATGACCTTGATACAGACCCAAAAGAGTATCTTTCAGATTTCCTCAGAAAAGGACTTGGTAAGGATAGAATCGAAAAATTATTAAAAATCAGATTTAGAGAAGAATTCTCTAATGACCTTATTGAACGTATGAAGATGAATGACCCCAAGTTGGCGAAGATTTTCGACAAGGCAAAAAAACTTGACATCATCAAAATCAAATTTGATTCATCTATCAAGAAAGGTACGGAATTTTTAGATTTTGTAGTTAAATCTAAAGGTACAGTCCGTAAAGGTACAGTCGGTAAGATTGCAATGTACAGACAAGGAAACCCTACTGGTATGAAGTATTTCTTATACCAGAGAGATGGTGGAGTCTCACTTGCTATTGGAGATATGGCCGCTTCTATTGTCGATATTAAAGAAGAAGTTGTACTTGATGAGGCATCTAAAGACGGTACAGTTCGTATCATTGATTTGGGTAATAAAAAACAAGACAAAATTCGCAAAGAGTTGGGTGTTGATAAACTTCCAAACAAAGGTTTCCAAGTACAGGTCATGACTAAGGGTAAGTTTGTAAACCAAGGTGACCCCTACAAGACGCAGAAGGACGCAGAGAAGGTTCGCAGTACTGGACAACATTCAATGCAGTTCGAAGCATCTGCGAAATCTTCAACAGGTTATGATTTATACCATAAAACCTTTTCTGGTGCAATGGCACATGCATATGATAGTGCAAAGAAAAAAGGTTTCGTTGTAGATATGGATGACGTATCCGACAAAGTTGCAGTTGGCCCCAAGAAACCATCAAAAGGTAAAACTAATTCTTATATCCTAGATACGGATAAGAAGAACAAAAAACTTCATATACAGGTTGCCAATTTAGACAACAAACGTTATGAGTTGAACATGTACATTGATAGTGTCGAGTTTGACCGTAATGACAATCTCGTAGAGTTTTTGAATAGTATTATTATTGTAGAAGCGAAGAAAGATATTGACCCAGCAGACATTGATAATGATGCGACAATCTCGGACAAAGATGCTGCGAAAATGAACATCATTGTCCAGTTACGAAAGGCTGCGGATGTTAACGGAAACACTCCAATTAAATTTGCAGACAAGAAGAAACAGAAAGTCGATATAAAATTCATTCAATACGCACTGGACAAGTTTGCAAAGATTCGTAAACCCGCTGACAAAGAACGTTTCCAGAACTCAATGGCAAGGTCGTACAGAGACATGTTGATGACATTGAAAACCTTCAAAGAAGAAGTTGAACTTGATGAGGCAAAGGCAACTGGAAAACAAGTAAAGGCATTAAATGCTCTTATGTTGAAAGCTCTTGGTATTAAAAAAATGCCTGCAAAACACGACTACACTAGTACTATTGCTGATAACGGCGATTTTGTCGTTAGTGGTGGTCAGGGACAGGTTTCGGGGAGAATCAAGAAGGGTGCTTTTGTTGACCCAATGAAAGAAGAACTTGACGAAGCCGCTCAGATTCTTGCTCATGGTGGTAAAGGACAGTACAAGGCTGTCTCTCAGGGTGGTGTTGTCAGTATTAAGTATAAAGGTAAAGAAGTTGCAAGTGGAGACTTTGACCGTGGTGCAGATGGTTGGTTCATCAGTTATAAAGGTATGAAGAAAGGTGACAAAACTTTCTTTGATGACGCACAGGACATGGTAGATTACTTAGCAAAGAAAAAGGTTACAGAATCTGTCGAACTTGAAGAAGGTAAGATGAAAGAGTTTGATGCTATGGTAAAGAAAGGTATGACTGCCGCACAGATTGCTAAGAAGATTGGCATGAAAGAGAAAGATGTTGCGGAGTTTATGAAAAGTATGGATGAAACAAAAGAATCTGTTGAACTTGATGAAGCGAAGAAGATTAAGTTTTCTGCTAAAGAAATTAAGATGGCAATCGGTATTGCAACAGACAAGAGATATGCTGGTACTAACTACTCAGGTGCTGCTCGAATGATTGATAAAATCAAAGATGGGTTATCCGACTTTCCGCAAGTTGCCGCAGTTCTGAAGAGGGCAAATGAGTCAGTTGTAGAACTAGATGAAGCCGCTTCTCTAATTCCACAACTACAGACCATTGTACAAGACAAACAACATGCAAAAATTAAGGGTATGGTTGTTGACCTCTTTACTGCATCTATGATTACTCAAATCTATGATAAAGTAAATGATGCAAATAAAGCAAAAATGGACAAACTTCCATTAGAGAAACTTGTTAATATTGCACACAAGATGATGAAGAGGGAAGAGACACTTCAGACAGAAGTATTTGTCGAGGGTCTAATTCAAGAGTCGGATAAGACTGATGCAAAAGAGATGTCGGATATGGTTAAAACACTTAACCCAAAAATCAAACTTGCAGACTTGAAAAAAGAAGTACAAGATATTGCAATGGAAAAGTATAAAAACAAAACTCGCGCATCTAAAATCGCATCAATGGTCAAATAGGAGAATATTATGGCAGAGACAGTACGATTATTAAACCTACAAACAAACCTCTCAGCTGCGACTAGTGTAGACAACGGAACTTTGATTCGTGTCTTCAATAGTGCCGGAGCGAATTCAGTGGTTACCCTAAGATCTGGTAGTACGGTCTTGGCCACTACAACTCTTGCATCAGGGGAAGTTATTTACATCAAGAAATATGCCGCAGAAACTTTACAATCTGTCGGCACGGAAGTTTTAGTTAACAGTGTATCACATTAAGGAGAACGTATAATGGCAAATTGGAAACAGGCACCGTTTATTAACGGTCAAGGTGAGGCAGTCGCGACCAATAAAGGTTGGGAAAATCCCAGAACTGGAGAAGTTCTCGCATGTCACGCTGGACTCGCAGATAAGTTGGATGCAGAAGCACCTAAGAAGGCAAAACCAGCAGCATCAAAGAGTCTTACAGATATGACTAAAGACGAATTGGAAACCTATGCAAAAGAAACCTATGGTGTCGATTTGGATAAGAGAAAGACCAAAACAGCATTGGTAGAGGAAATCGAAGCTCTGGCCTAACCTTATAAATTTATTATAAATAAATTGTGAAAGTGAGTTGTTTTTTGTATAGAGAATTATTAAATGTTTGAAGATTTAAATGAAGATAATGTTAGTTTATATTCGATGAAGTCATACGACAATCCCCACTGTCACACCGTAGAGGAATTTATGGATGATATGAAAAGGGTTAAGTATATTAAAAGATTATTCTATAGGTATCATACTAAGGGCATTCTAAAGGAACGATTGGTACTTAATCATTTGATAGTTCTATATAATGTTTTGGGTCAGGAAGCGTGTACTAGGATTTTGTTCTTAAAGACTGATAAAGTGCAGCACTATATATTAAAATCTTTTTTGGTATTTTTACACAGACTTCCAGATATTGTTCATGGGGTAAAGGGTCGAGATATATCTACACAAGGTATAAACTTGGATGAAAATATATTAAGTGTACTAAGGGAAATATAAATGGCATCGGTTTTTAATGCATTTGTTGCATATCAATTTATAAAAACATTAACCACTAAGTGGAAGGATATGCCGGCCTTTGATTTGGGCATAGTCGATGAGGATGGTATTCAACTCAAAAAGACTGCCGATTTGAAGACTCAAAAAGAAAAGAGTGCGTACACACTATTTCATCGATTGGTATTTAATCTGAAAAGAATTCTTGAAAAATTCCCATTTGGTAGAAGTAGAATCGCGTCTTATGCCGCTGCGTTTGCTCTACTAAAGGAGTACAGGGAAGACTATCCAGAACAATTCGACAATGATAGTTATGCATTATTGGAAGGACATCTCTGTGATTACATAAATCTTTTAGAAGAAAAAACTGGAGAGATGATGCTTCAAGAGGACGCCCCTGTAAACTCTATAGGAGATGGTTCGAATCACGCTGGTCTTACAGGTGTTCCCCCAAGGTTTGCAGGGATGCCTATATTCAGAATTAAAACCGACACATATAATAGTTTACTGAATGGTAAGAAGAAATATGCAAGGTGGGAAAAATATATTGAAAGTTCTGAGGCATCACCAATCAGAGAATATATCAAGAAGAACCCAAAAAACAAACTGGTCATTCAAGATGAAAAATATGGTGTTATGACCATACTAAGGCGACACAACGAGGTTTAATGATGGGCATTTTTAGTATGTTTAGAGTATTGATGATATTGATACCATTGATTGGCGCTGGTGGTGGACTTTACTACATCAAGAATTTGCAGAGTACGTTAGATGAGTACAGGGTTGCAAACTTGACCTTGAATGAGGCTGTAAGTGCGAAAGAGTCCGAAATTGCCAGAATAAATGAAAATGTGGTCGAACTAAGAGAAATTACAGATTCAGTTATCGAAGAGAAAAGAGCTCTTGCTGCTGAAGTAGACAATTTACGAACTAAGTTCTCAAAACATGACCTTGGGTATCTTGCAGAAGCAAAGCCAGGATTGGTTGAAAAGATAATAAACAGAGCAATCAAAAATGACGTTGAGGATGTGTTGAAGGAGATTATGGATGATTAAATCGCACATTGTAATTTTGACATTATTGTTTACATCGTTTATTATGTCTGGATGTTCGCTACTTCGGCAAGAACCAGTAGAGCGAGTGGTTACTAAAGAAGTGTTGGTTCAAAAAATTCCACTAAATTTAAAATCTCCAGATAAGTTTGTCTGGATGGATGTAGAATATATAATAATTACACCAGAAAATTATGAAGAAAAACTGAGTGAATTGCAAGAGGATGGAAAAAGTGTCGCGTTATATGCGCTAGACACCGATTCTTATGAGGCACTTTCTATAAATATAGCTAATGTTCTCAAATACATGAAAGAACAAAAATTAATTCTTGCGAAGTACAAAGAATATTATGAGACCAAAAATATTCCATTGGAGGAATAATTATGGACAGTGGTACAATAAAAATCCCGACATGGGCATTGCCTCTTATCGTTTCGCTCTTTATTGGTGCAATTTCATATGGTGCAGCACAAGCGAATGCAGAATCAACAGCAGAAGAAGTAGAACGAATTGAACGCATCGTAGCAGAGACCGCCACCAGAAGTCAGCATAACGGCACTGGAGTTCAATTAAACACGCAAGCAATCCGACAGATTACCGAATCGTTATCTAAACAAGAAGATACAGCTCGTGCAAGTGACGAAAAGTTGGCTCAACTAATACAGATAATGTTGACTCAGAAAAATGACAAATAAAATATTATAAATATTCGAAAGTAAATAATATAAAGGTAACTTGGTATGTCCGATGATAACATTTCTACATTGAGTGAATTAGATTCTGCTACTAAAGAGATTATAGGGAAGAATCACGCAATGGAAACAAGGGTACAGACAATTGGTATGGTGTTGATTGTTGGATTTCTGACATGGGTTGGCAGTGGGTTGGTCGATGTAAAGGTCGGTCTTGCACAGATGTTGACTGAATCTGGTCATCTATCACAAACCCTCAGAAGACAATCTGAGCAACTGGTAGTGATAGAATCTGACATCACCCAGATGCAAATAGACCTACGCCAGTACGTTACCAGAGAAGAATTGAAAGATATCCTCCAAAACCAAAAATAAAGCTTGACATTTCCACCATGATGTAGTATTATAACATCATTCCAAGACTATATCATGAGAGGCAAGCTTTGTTACATATCGATAAGATATTCATCAGTCAGTTATCCACGCAATTAGAGAGGTTTTCGCAGAAGAGCGATACTCTGTTCAATTGTCGATGTCCTCTGTGTGGAGACTCCCAGAAAAAGAAATATAAGGCAAGAGGATTCTTCTATCAGAAGGGGTCTCAGTTCAATTACATGTGCCACAATTGTGGTGCATCTATGACTTTGCATTCATTTTTAGAACAAGTATCCCCGAATCTACTTAAAGAATATAAAGTAGAGAAATGGAAAGCCGGTCAGACAGGTCGCAAATCTCCTGTTCGTGAAAAGACGGATGCGTATAATTTTGACTTCAAACCCAAATTCAAGTCGAAGTGCGAGTTTAATCTAGGTACAAAGATAACAGACTTGCCGGATGACCATCCAGCGAAGAAGTATATATCCGACAGGAAACTTCCCCAAGAACTTTTGTTCTATACGGACGATTTCCGTTCTGTTGCAATGAGCCTCACTAAGACCCAGAAGTACAGTAATCTGATGAAGAATGATAAACGAATCGTTATTCCATTCTTCGATACAAAGTGCAATGTGATTTATTTGCAGGGGAGAAGTATTGGTCAGAGTGAAATAAAATATATTACTATTAAGTTGGATGATACTGCACCAAAAATATTTGGTCTGGAACGACTAGACACATCCAAAAAGGTCTGTGTAACGGAAGGGCCTTTCGATAGTCTATTCTTGGACAACTCTGTCGCAATGGCTGGTGCGGATGCAGATACCACTCATTTTAAAACTATGGAGAACGTAGTTTTTATATTCGACAACGAACCAAGAAACAAACAAATTGTAGATAGAATGGAAAAAATTATATCTGAAAAGTTCAACATTTTCTTCTGGCCAAAAAATATCTCGGCAAAAGATATAAATGATGCAATCCTTGACGGAATCGATGAAACAGAAATAATGAACATTATAAGTAAAAATACCGCATCTGGTTTAAAGGCAAAGATGATACTTTCCGATTGGCGAAAGTGTTAATTCATCGTTAAAATTTAGGAGAAAAAAATGGTTGGGCAAGTATATGCTGGCGTGAAGATTGATATGGACAACGATGAAATATTGTCGGAACAATCTTATAAATTATTGAGTGATTATTATTGTATGGATGAAGAAGTGTCGCCCCAGCAAGCATTTGCTAGAGCATCAACTGCATATTCAGGCGGCGATAAGAAACTTGCACAAAGAATCTATGATGGGGTGTCCAAGGGGTGGTTTATGTTTTCTTCCCCAGTGCTATCTAATGCACCTCTACCGTCCCAGAAGGCAAAGGCACTACCCATATCGTGCTTCTTGTCTTATGTACCAGATACACTAGAAGGTCTTATTGCACATACTTCCGAATTGCGGTGGTTGTCAGTAAAAGGTGGTGGTGTTGGTGGTCATTGGTCGAGTGTCCGTAGCGTGTCTGACAAGGCGCCTGGCCCCATTCCTTTCCTAAGTACGGTAGATGCGGATATGACTGCATACCGTCAAGGAAAGACGCGCAAGGGGTCTTACGCCGCATATATCGATATAGACCATCCTGATATTGTGGAGTTCATTAATTTAAGGATTCCTACAGGAGATGTTAATCGGAAATGTTTGAATTTACATCACGCAGTAAATCTCACTGACGAATTTATGTGTGCAGTTAAAAACAACAAAGATTGGGATTTAAAAGACCCAAGCGATACAGAACCTAGAGAAACTGTTAAGGCAAGAAAGTTGTGGGAACAGTTATTGGAGACTAGATATAGGACAGGCGAACCGTATCTGAACTTTATTGATACTGCAAATGACGCACTCCCCCAACAACATAAAGATTTGGGTCTCAAAATTTGGGGTTCTAATCTGTGTAATGAAATCCATCTTCCCACAAATGAAGAACGGACTGCTGTCTGCTGTCTGTCTTCGCTGAATGTTGAGAAATATGATGAATGGAAAGATACTAATCTAGTTCGTGATATGATAAGATTTCTGGATAATGTTTTGCAGTTCTTTATTGATAATGCTGGAGATGAAATCTCTAGGGCTCGATACTCTGCAACTCAATCCAGAGATTTAGGTTTGGGTGCAATGGGTCTTCATTCGTACTTCCATAGGAAAAGGATTGCATTCGATTCTCAAGAGGCATTAGATGCGGATACGGAAATCTTTTCGTTAATTAAACGTGAAGCACTGAAAGAAACTCATGCTATGGGGTTGGAACGTGGAGAATGCCCAGACATGAAAGGAACTGGTAAGAGGAATAGTCACTTATTAGCGATTGCACCAAATGCGAACAGTTCAATTATAGTCTCTACTTCACCATCTATAGAACCTTTAAAGGCGAATGCGTATACGCACAGAACAAGGGCTGGTTCTCATTTGGTAAAGAATAGATACGTCGAAGAAGAGTTGATAAATGCTGGACAAAACACTGATGATATATGGAGTTCTATAATCACAAGTGGTGGTTCGGTTCAGCATCTGGATTTTCTGAGTGACCATTTAAAGAATGTTTTTAAGACCGCAATAGAGATTGACCAATCTCATGTAATTAAACTTGCCGGAAATAGACAAAAATATTTGTGTCAAGGACAATCTCTTAATGTATTCTTCCCTGCTGGTGCATCAAAGGACTATTTGCACAAGATACATTTTGATGCATGGAGACTTGGAGTCAAGGGATTGTATTATTTACGGACAGAGGCATCGAACAAGGCAGAAAATGTTTCTGAGAAAGTAGAAAGGGTGGCGCTGCAAGATTATCAGGCAGAACCACAGATGGAATTTAAACTAGACATCACTCCACAAGACAGTCAGGACGAATGTGTGGCCTGTCAGGGGTAAATTGCAAAGGAGAACAACGAATGTCCGTTGGACAAACACATGGGGGTAAAGGTTCCGCAACCCGACCCACAAACAAAGAAAAGTATGAAAAGAATTATGATGCTATCTTTGGAAAGAACAAAAAGAAGGAAGATAATAAATTGGAACGTACCTCAATGCATAGTAATAGTTACTCAGAAGGAAACAAGAAATGAAGGTTGTAATGTATTCGAAAGGTGGATGTGGTTACTGCGAAATGGCGAGCAAATGGTTTGAAGAACACGCAGTTCGATACACCGAAGTTAAGATGGACGATGAAGAAAATAGACTTGCATTCTATCAAAAGATTAATGGTACTCAAGAGAGTATTGGCGACCCGACAGGTGTACGCAGGGTAAATTCTATGCCCCAGATTATGATTGATGATAAACACATTGGTGGTTATGATGAGTTGATGTCTGCTGGGGATACGATTTTAAAGAAACTTTCGGGTGGGCTTCTGAAGTCATCAAAAACGTATAAACCCTTTTACTATCCTTGGGCGGTAGAACTTACCGTCAAACACGAAAAGGCGCATTGGATTGAAGATGAAATTGATTTGTCCGAAGATGTGTCAGATTGGAAAACTGGTAAAGTCCTTGACAGTGAACGCGAGTACATAACTAACATCCTGCGGTTATTTACTCAATCGGACGTAGAAGTCGGAAAAAACTATTATGAGAATTTTGTTCCTAAATTTAAGAATAATGAAGTCCGTAATATGTTGGGTTCATTCGCATGTCGTGAAGCTATCCACCAGAGGGCGTATGCCCTGCTAAACGAGACTCTAGGATTGCCTGATAGTGAGTACCATGCCTTCCTAGAGTACTCTGAAATGACCGATAAAGTGGATTTTATGACGGATTCCGACCCATCCACGATGCGTGGTCTTGGTCTTGCAATTGCAAAGTCCGTATTCAATGAGGGTGTTGCATTATTTGCGTCATTTGTGATGCTACTGAACTTCCAACGGTTTGGAAAAATGAAGGGTATGGGTAAAGTCGTAGAATGGTCTATTCGTGATGAGTCTATGCATGTGGAAGGTATGTCTAAATTGTTTAGACAGTTTTGTGCAGAACATCCACGAATTATCGATGATGGATTTAAAAAAGAAATCTACGAAATGTCGCGTCTGTCTGTAGAACTTGAAGATAAGTTTATTGACCTTGCATATGGTATCGGTGATGTCGAAGGCCTGAGTTCTGTTGAGGTGAAAAAATATATCAAATATATCACCGACAGAAGATTACTTCAGTTGGGTCTGAAACCAGAATTCAAAGTCAAGGAAAATCCTCTTCCTTGGTTGGAGTGGGTTCTGAACGGCGCCGACCACACAAACTTCTTTGAAAATCGTGTAACCGAATATGAGGTTGCTGGACTGAAGGGCGATTGGACTGCTGCCTATGACGATGTTCCTAGTGGAGAATCTTTAAAACTCTGCTAGCCGCAGCTATGAGATGACTAAGATTCTAAATACTTTTCAGTGGTGTAATAGGAGAAACTCAGTATGCCAGGTATAGAAAAAACTCTATGTAATTATTGTGGGTCGCAGTTCTTAGTCATCTTTGAAGAAGAGGAAGAGGAATTGAAGTTTTGTCCCTCATGTGGTGAAGACATCGACAACTATATAGATCATGATGATGAGGATGGTCTATGGAACGAGAAAGAGTTGGACGGCGAAGTATAGCCGGAATTGATTACAGTTTAACATCGCCAGCTGTATGTGTTTATACTGGTGATGTTGAAGACTTTAGTTATGAACTTTGCAATGTTTTCTTTTTAAGCAACACGAAGCGGTATTCGGATTTTTGCAAGAAGAATATCGACGGCAGAGGCAATCTAACAGAATGGGAAACGCCAGAAGAAAGGTATGACTTCATATCTGATTGGGCACTGGATATTATCCTTTCTAACGATGTTCGTGAAGTTGCAATAGAAGACTACAGTTACGGTTCTACAGGAAAAGTATTTCATATTGCAGAGAATTGTGGTTTGTTGAAATGGAAACTCTGGCAAGCAGAAATACCATACACACTCTTATCACCATCTGCAATCAAGAAATTTGCAACTGGTAAAGGTAATGCAAACAAAGAGGGTATGTATTCGTCGTTTTGCGAAGAATCTGAATATAATCTTCAAGAAGAATTGTTGATTAAGACTACTAAGGTTGGCAATCCCACATCAGATATTGTAGATGCCTATTATATCTGTAAGATGGCACTGAAAAATAATGCTTGACATTCCTGTGGTTATGTAGTATTATATAACCAAATGTGATAATTATAAGATGAACTACCATGAATATATTCATTTTGGACAAAAGTCCAGTTGCTTCTGCACAACTCCAGTGTGACAAACATGTTGTAAAAATGATTGTCGAATCTGGCCAGATGTTATCGACTGCCCACCGCATGTGCGATGGTGCAATGGAACTAAGACCTTCCAAGTCGGGTAAACGTACCGTCAAGTACTATAAACACCCAAACGACAACATGGAAGATATACTGTACAAGGCGGTACATCACTTCCACCCATGCACTGTATGGACAATGGAAACTAATAACAACTACCTATGGCATTATGACCACTTTATTGCTCTTTGTCGGGAGTATTCTTATCGATATGGTAAAGTACATGCGACTGAAAAGTTAATCCCCCTACTTTCAAATCCCCCCAAAAACATCAAAGAAGGTGCAAAGTACTATTTGACCCAGTTCCCACTGGCAATGAAAAGTAACCCAGAATGTATGTTTCCAGAAGACCCTGTTAAGTCCTATAGAATGTTCTATCAGACAAAACAAGACCGTTTTAAAATGGTTTGGTCAAAACGTGAGGTTCCTTGTTGGTTTGAGGAAAAAATGGCTTGACAACTGTCAAAAAACCATGTATAATGGGTATTATTAATTAAAGGGTGTAGAAGATGGCCACTTACCATAAAGGATTCATAGGAAAACCGCAAGAACGTGCAATGTTCATGGGTAAGGTGATGAACTTCAAGAAAGTTAACACTCATTATGGCGAGAGGTATATATACAATTTCATTACTAAATCTGGGAAGTTTGGTGCATTCTTCATCGAACCAGCCGTCGAGGGATTGGGTGAAGGTGTATGTTTTCATTTTACAGGAACAGTTAAGCGTCAACATTGGAATGAATATAGTAAACGAGAAGAAACTATGTTCAATCGGGTCAAAATTGATAAAATATTTTCCATTACCGAAGAAAACGCTTGACATCAATGACGCTGTGTGTTACTATATAGCATAGTAAATAGAGGCAAAAACCATGATTTTAATTGACTTAAATCAAGTTGTAATCGCAAACCTAATGGTACAGATGAACAACTACAGAGAAGAATTGGACGAAAACCTTGTCCGACACATGATACTCAATAGTATCCGAAGCATTAAGAAACGATTTTCTGATGAGTACGGCAACGTAATTTTGTGTTGCGACAATAAAAACTTCTGGCGCAAGGACAGTTATCCGTACTACAAGGCAAGTCGCAAAAAGACCAGAGAAAGTTCTAATATCGATTGGAACATAATATTCAACACGATTTCAGAAATGAAATCTGATTTGAGGGAAGTATTTCCTTATAAGATTATCGAAGTCGATAGGGCAGAGGCAGATGACATAATCGGTGTTCTGGTCAAAGAATATTCGAAATATGAAAAAACTATTATTATATCAAGTGACAAAGATTTCAAACAGTTGCAAAGATATCCTAACGTAAAGCAGTACAGTCCGATACTCAAAAAGTTTCTTACAACTGATAATGCTTATAAATACATAAGAGAACACATTATTCGTGGTGACAGGGGAGATGGAGTGCCGAACTTTCTTTCGCCAGATGATGTCTTTGTGACCGAAGGTGCGCGACAGAAACCATTATCCAAAAAACGATTATCTGAATGGTTGGATACTTCTAGAGAACCAGAAGAATTTTGTGATGCAAACATGTTAGAGAAATACCGCCGTAATGAAAAACTAGTTGACTTGACCTTTATCCCAGATTATATCCAAGAACAAGTTCTATTGGAGTATAATAAGGAACCTATAGGTGATATGAAAAAGGTTTTTGATTATTTTATTAAAAATAAGATGATTCTTCTAATGGAAGAAATACAGGATTTTAGAGAGAAAAAGTATGAAGTTAATTCACGAAGTTTTTAACGAGATTGCGTTAACGAAGTCAGTCAAGGCCAAACAACAATTACTACGGCAGTGGGAAACGCCCGCTCTGAAGGTTCTTTTGCGATGCATGATGGATACAAACATTAAGTTTAAAGTTACAACAATCCCTAAATATATGCCAACTGATGACCCAATTGGATATTCCGTCACCACTTTGGAGAAAGAATGTAGATATCTCCCATATCTTTATGAAGGTAGTGATTTGACAGAACAGCGTGCGACCAATATGTTACAGGATATGTTGGAAAGTATGTATCACGAAGATGCAGAGATTCTTTCTAGGATTGTAAAAGGAAAATTTAAAGTTGCTGGACTCACAAAAAGATTAGTCCACGACACTTTTCCTAAACTATTAACGGACTTTCCATCGGAAAGCGCAAGCTAAAATGATACCGACACCAGCCATAACATCGATAAGAACGAATATATTTACGTTAACTATCGTAATTGGTGTCGTTTTCTTTGCTATAGTGTGTGAGAGACATACCACAGCATTAACTGAACTAACTATTAATGAAATGAAAAAGGATTGATTATGGCTAAGCCAGAAAAAACTCAAACTCTCAAAAACTACTCGCGCAATGCAGTGGTTAAAGTTCGTCCCATTATCTACAGAAAACATACATGGGGATACGAAGTCAAGTTGATTGACTTTGCAAGTAACTGGTCGCGAGAAGGTGGGCCAGAAATTACAACACAATTCTTTATCGATGAGGTAAAGGCACAGGAGCGCGCTAAAATACTAGCACACGCAGTTTCATGACAAAAATAAGTAACAGGGACAGGAGGGATGCATTGCAAAGTGCAGTGATGACAGATGACCAGTATGAATATGCTGACCGTCCAAATCTCCCTCTGAAATCCTTTAAAGATATGTTCTCTTGGGAACCCCCAGAGAATTCCGATGATGATATTAATGAAGAAGAGTGAATATGAATGTAAAGTTGATTGCGTACTCACAAGTACATGAATCACCAGCACTAGGCAATTTGCAAGAACTAATTGCATTTTGCGCCAGAGTTTCAAATCCTGCAAATCAGATAAACAGTAAGACTAGTGAAAAGTTGATTAAATACTTAATCAAACACAAACATTGGTCTCCGCTAGAGATGGTTTCGGCGACACTGGAAATTGAAGCAACAAGAGACATAGCAAGACAACTCTTGCGGCACAGGTCTTTCTCGTTTCAAGAGTTTTCCCAGAGATATGCCGAAGTTGATGAATTTGGTGACAATATGTTTGAACTTTCTGAGGCACGATTGCAAGACTTGAAGAATCGTCAAAATAGTATTGAGAACGAAGACGATTACATATCAGAACGTTGGGAAGAAGAACAACTCAAGGTTATTGAACAATCAAAGAAAGCATACAATTGGGCATTGGATAATGGTATTGCAAAAGAACAAGCGCGTAAGGTTCTGCCCGAAGGACTTACACAGTCACGTTTGTATGTAAATGGTACAATCCGTTCTTGGATTCATTATATTGAATTGAGAAGTGAAGAAGGTACGCAGAAAGAACACAGAGAATTGGCCATGTCTGTTGGTCAAGCAATCGCACAAATCTTCCCAATGGCAAATGATTTTTTCAACATAGAAGATTTGTACCCCACACAAGACGTTAAAATTTCGGAGTAAATTATGGAAACAGTAGACAAAAAGAACTTGATTGAGGCTCTCCAAAAGGGCGAAGTAGTAGTTACCTTTAAGAAGATAAAAACCGAAGAAATTCGTGTTATGCCGTGTACCTTAAACCCAAAGGTATTGAAGGCCAATGGTGTTGATACAACAGTAGAGAATCAAGCACCAGAATCTGCACAGATTGTGTGCTGGTGTACTGATAAGAACGCTTGGCGGTCATTTATCGCCGATACCGTAATATCATGGGAAGTACTCGGTTAAGTGTCATAAAGTGTAGTATTTCTTCAAATATTGGTGCATAAAAGTGCAAAAAGGGCTTGACATTAGGCCCTTTTTGTCGTATAATATGTATATAAATTGAGATAAGGAACTACATTGGATCGAATTGACATGAAGAAGAAGTTCGCATTGGGCTACTTCGATACTAAAGCAAATGATGATACTTGGGTTCGTTTGGGGTCTTTCTCCAAACTACAAGTGTGGGTTGATGATTCGATGCAAGAGGAAGGTTATCTTGAGGTTACGGTCATAGATACCAGTGTGGTTCATGGAAGAAGTCCTCAGCGAGTTAAAATCGTCCTTGAGATCAACCTATCCATCGCCGCCTTTAAGGATGCTTTCCATATTAATATGACCCAACTCGACTATCGCTACGGTGGCCGTGGTATTGCTGCTAAAGCTTACCGTTATATCATTAAGAGGATGGGAATCACTATCCAAGCTGGAACTGTTCAGTCGAAAGGTGGTCGAAAGGTTTGGTTTGACCTTGCTCAGTCTAATGACCTTGAAGTATATACTAGGTCTAAGTGTGGCAAGCCTTATGTCGTTGGTATTGACGAAGAAGAACGCGAAATTTGGCATCCTGCCAAAGAGATATATGATGGAGACAAAACAATGTATGTCTTCGCTCGAGCTGCATGATAGTTGTATCAAAGGTCATATCGTTATAACAAAATATTATAAAAGAATGCTTGACTTTAACACGCAATTATCGTATAATATGTATATAAATTGAGATAAGGAACTACATTATGTCAGATTGGGTCTTAGAGGGTAAATCAGTTAATGCCGCTTATTGTGGTGCTCCAGTAGTGGGTACTGTCCTCAACAGTCGAGTTACTTACGGTGGTATGGTGTCCCACTATATCCGTACTACGGAAGATTTTACCCTTAGTGGTCAACTCCGTGTCAAAGGCGAGGGAATTATAGTAGATGATAAATATGTCTCCGCCATCAACGGTTCTCCCTACACAAGTTTTACGATTTCTTGAAAATAAAGCTTGACTTTGTTGTCAAGTTCTGTTACAATGATCGTATAAAGTGAAATAAGGAACTATATTATGAAAGACGAACTTGCAGAACTAATGGTTAATATCCAACAAGACTACTATAATTGGTGGTCTCGCCGAGACAGTTCACTGTCTGAATCCCAACTCAAAATGATTGAAGAGTTCAATGAAGGACTCATCTCAAAACAAGGTAATAAATATATCAAAATTATTGCCAAGAACTCTGTTTGGGGGTTCATTGTCAATACCGAAAATGATAAAAAATTCAAACTGGGTGACATCTTGAAACCCGCTGGTTGGGCCGCGCCTGCTCGGAATGCCGCAAGGGGTAACATCCTTGATGGTGGTTACGACATTCAGTGGACTGGCCCCAAGTACCTTTAAGGAGAATTTTATGATACGAATATTAATTGGAATGTTTTTAGTGATGGGTGCTGTTGGTAATGATGACTTTGCAATGGAGGCCGGATTGATTCCGCCTCCATTGTGGGAAACCGCCTTTTTAAGTTTGCTAGGTCTTGCAATTGCAGCATCCGCAATCCCCAAAATTCAACGTCAATATGGAGATGAATGATGGCAGTATCCCAAGAATGTATCGATGTCGTGTCCCTGCAAAATGCAATACATCTATTGGGGTACTACCGCACTCCTGATGATAAACGAGAGGGTTTTGATATCTTAAAAAAAATGTTGGAAGAAAAACAGGAGATTATTGATGTCTTTGAGTCAACCCAGTTCGCGTAGTGTTACCGTAACGATTAGTACCTCTGGCTATTCCCAAAAGTGGTTAACAGAGTCTGATGCACAGAAGTTCTTCGGTAATGATGAATATAATGCAATAATATTTGGTATGCATCCCGAATATTTTGCAACTTATGATGAGGATAATAATTGATACAAAATATATCAAATAAAGTAATTCTAACTGACTGCGATGGCGTACTCCTTGATTGGGAATACGCATTTACCAGTTGGATGAATCGACATGGTTATGTGGAGAGTGAATTCCACAGTAATGAATATGATATCGGTAAACGGTATGGTTTGGAGGACATTGAGAAGTCAAAACTAGTTCGTATGTTCAATGAAAGTGCTGCAATCCGAAAATTGCCTCCATTGCGTGATGCGATAAAATATGTGAAAAAATTACATGAAGAACATGGTTATATTTTTCATGCAATAACAAGTTTGAGTACTGACCAATATGCGTGTCATTTACGAACAAAAAATCTAAGAGAGTTGTTTGGTGATACCGCATTCGAAAAGTACATATATCTTGATACTGGTGCAGACAAAGATGATGCACTAGAACCATATCGTGATACTGGTTGTTATTGGGTAGAAGACAAACCTAAAAACGTAGACCTTGGGTGTAGTTTAGGTCTACGAGGGATTCTTATTGCACACGACTACAATACTTCCTACACAAAACCTGATACAATTCCAGTTATTCAACCAATAGATACTCCAGCTGTTCGTGTACAAAATTGGAAAGAAATTTACGGAATGATTATTTCTTAGGTTTCTTTCCTTCTAGCAATTCTGCTATTTTTCTTGTTTGTTCCGCAATTAACTTTTCTTGTCTTTCCAGTTCTTCATACTGTTTGTCAAGTTCTGATTTTTGCGGAAATTTTAATACATCTGCCACTTTAAGTTCTCCTATATTTAAACTGGACTACCAAATCACTCCCCTTATTAGTAGTTCCAATTGATGTAATATCAACAGTCAAATATTGACCTTCTGTCATTGTGAATGTAGGACTACTTACATCTGCTGATGTTTGTCCAGTTGTGATTGCTAAAGTTTTTTCGGAAACACCATTCTTCTTGATGACTATACCAACTACACCGTCTGCGGCTGTTCCTAACTTGCCCTTTATTGTTTGCATCTCTAATGCAAATGGTGCATACCATCTCGCCGTTCCAGCGACTACTTGCAATTCGCCTTGTTGATTGAGGTTTGCAATAAATTCCACATCTGACTTAATCTTTGCTGCGGTTGTAGTCGGAGTACTTATTTCTGCGGCAGTCACTTTGGCGGTGATTTGCCCGACTGCCAATTGTTCAATTTTACTTTTGAATGATGCGGTCTTTTCTGTATAGTCCACCAAATCTTGTGGAATGAACTTTCCATCCACGAAAGATAAACACATCTGGTTCACTAACGCCGGTTTTGGTTTAATTGGTACAGAATTATTATGACCTTCTTGTGTGTGTTGAAGGTACGTTACATAATTCCCATCAGCATCAGTTTCGACTGCAAGTGCCTTTACAGTGATAGACCCCATCATTGCGGAATGATTACCACATTGATAGTATACAGTAGTACCACCAGCACCCACTGGAACTGTCCATACTAATGTTCCACTTTCGTTCCTAGAACCTGTTACCCCTGATGTGTATTCTCCCACATAAGACCCAGCAACGAATCCTGTACCATCGTCGTTGGTGAGATAGAATGGATGACCAGACACAGATGAATCTAAGTTGAATGTATATGTGCCACCTTCGTATACTGGCCCAATTGATGGATTATTGCCCGATGCACTTCCAGAGAAAGTGTATACCCCACCCCCAGCAGCAACATCATATGATACTGTTGGTGCGGTGAGAGAAGGTGCAGTAACGACTGCTGGGACTACAATGTCTAGTTTCTGTCCAATCATTGCAGCACCACTTCGAACGCCAGGAAATGAAATAGATGTGTCGAGAGTACTTGTTGAAAATGCGGTTAGGTTTTGCAACCCCGCCCCATCCAACCATTTATGATATATCTTGTGTAGTTGATCTGCACTTCCACCCGCCGTGTTCGCTGCGAAATTTTTGATGTTGTATGTACTACCCTTGTATATCGGAATAGGGCCTTGAGTTTGGTTTAAAATGGTGGCACGAGCATATGGTAAAGTAGATGGGTTCCAAGACCACTTCCATGACGTTCCGTGTCCGGCCTCCGTTTCATCTACTGCCATTGATAATGTTTCATCTTCGGGTAGAATATCCACATTAGACAAGTCCTCCACCTTAGAAGGAACAGGAACTGGCGTACCAGCTGCTGTCTGAATCACAGAACCGACAGGCAATTCGATTCCTGTACCAGATGCAGAAATTTGTGCAGAACCCAAGTGAATAGTAGAACCACTTAGATATAAATCACGAAATTTATATGAAGAACTTCCTAAATCGATGCCTGTTGTTCCGTCCGAATTTACTGCTGGTATGAGAGAGTCGGTCAAAGAGTTCCATACAACACTACTACCAACAGATGTAATTCTACTATCAACTCTAGCATCAGTATAATATAAATTTGTTGAACCTTCAGTAATTTCGTCTGTGTTATCTTTAGTTGCTATTTGCGCGGCAACATAAGCTTTAATGCTTTGTTGTGATGCAACTTTAGTAGCGCTGTCAGATACGAAATCATCTTCGTCTACTAATGCATTTGTAATTCTTGCGTCTGCTCTAGCATCCGTAAAGTAAAGATTCGTTGACCCTTCAGTCATCTCATCCGTATTATCTTTCGTTGCAATCTGACTGGCAATATATGCTTTTGTGGATTGCTGTGAAGGGAGTTTGGTTGCACTATCAGATGCGAAATCATCTTCATCAATTAACAAATTATTAGTAATTATACTATCGACTCGCGAATCAGTATAGTATAGATTTACACTGCCTTCTGCAAGATAATCCGTATCGGCAACTGTTATTGATTGTGCTGTCATGTTCTTTATGGCAAGAGAGAGTTTGGACAACTCTTCAGTAGTCGCACCACTGGCCAGAGCATTTACCCTACTGTTGACTGCTGTTTCAATTGCAGTATCATCTTCTAGACCAATCGATTTTGCCATTCTTCCAAGTTTTGATACCCCATCAGCATCTGCGCTCGGTAAGTCGTTTAGAAGTTTAGTCCTAATTGCCTGTTTTGACGTATTTAGTAATGCATCTGCCATTTATATACCTTAACTATCCGACCATGATTGACTGTCTGCACCAGAAGATGCAGACGAAGCATTTTGCTGTACTTGTAGAACTGTATTTGCACTCGCATCAACTGCTTGCACTGCCGCGAGTATTACTGATGCATTATCAGATGTGATATCAACACTAGAAGATGCATTTTGCTGTACTTGTAGAACTGTACTTGCACTGCCATCAACTGCTTGCACTGCCGCGAGTATTACCGCAGCGTTATCAGATGTGATATCAACACTAGAAGATGCATTAGATACTGCCTCTGCAACCGTTGCCGCGCTCCCATCAACTGCTTGTACTGCTGCAAGTATTGCCGCAGCGTTATCAGATGTGATATCAACACTTCCAGAGGACAATGACGTAGGCACAAACCCCTGAGAACGTCTTATAGAATTCAATACCGAATCAGTACCAAATACTTTGGCCTGAGAACGTCTTATAGAATTTGCAGCAAAACCACCACCAAAGACATCGCCGGGTTTTCGCGAAATGCCATTTATAGGTGATGGGTTAGTTGACATAATCATTTTATATCATCCTATGCAAATGGTACATTATCTTCTGGAAATGCATAACATGCATTTTGAATTGCAGCACCCTTATCGGCATGTCCTGTTTTATGGGTTCTGAATACTCGATATCTTGTAGAACCGTCTAAAATTACATCGCCCCTGTCGTGGTCGTTGTTGGACGTTCTGTACATATTAATAAATCTTCCCTGTCGAGGGTCACCGTAGAAGCTTGGGCCGTCTATATGTGGTACATATTGTACAGGAACTAATGGATGTATATCTTCACCACCTGTACCTTTCATCGAATATAAATTACTCCTTGGAGATGGGAATATGCTAGGTGCATCTACATAAGTGGTTGATTGATCTCCCCAACCATACTGGTCACTGGTATCACTATAGGTGGAATTTCTTAGCACCCCTTCTTGATCGAGATATTGCGGCATACGCATACCCCAAGTTGGTGTCGCTGATGATGCCACTAGAGTTGGATTGTCCAAGCAGTTCTGGGTCGAACTCCACATAACAGCTGTTGGACAATATGTGGGATGTCCAGTATATACATAATTGTCATATGTTCCGTTGTGTTCTAGGTCATTTACACATAACCATCCATGATCTCTTGCTGTTGGAGTGCCACTAGAGACAACCCATATTGCAAATGTTGAGTCGTTAACAATCATATGAATGCTGTCTAAATCATTGCCAGCATCATGACCAATTTTATATCCAGAAGATGTGTCGCTGGTGGTGCCGCCATGTTGCGTTGACCATGTGTGAACATTACTCGAATTATCAAACGGTGCGAAATTTGCGAAGTTTGATGCTCCCATATTACATCTAAAACCTCTTCCGTAGTGAGGATAACTCGTTGATGTGCTGGCGCCATATGGTGCTATACCATATGATACTTGAATTACCCTTGATGGTGTGTATGCAGAATTCGCCGCACCGACACCTTGGCCAGTTGCATAAGATTTCTTATTAAAAGAACAATAACCATTGTTGCCATAATTATCTTGACCAACCTGCTGCATTGGCGTGTGACCAGTTATAGAGGTATATGTGGTACTAGTTGGTCTCGTCCCTGCAATATATGACTGGCCATGGTTGATATAACTTGCATTGCAGTTAGCGATGGTGTGATTATTGACTATAATATTATATATTGCCTCAATGATATATCTAGCACTTGACGTTGAACTTGTTGGTTCTGGTTTTAAATAAACGTACATTATTCCTCTCCTCCAGTAAATTCTGTCCACACACCATCTACATCTGTTATTGTTGGCCATGGTAACAATGTTCCGTCTTCATCCTCTCCAACACCAATGACAATTAATTTGTCACCTGTAAATGCCGAACACGCATCGTCAGTAAAATACAACAAACTGCTGTGGGCCTCATCGTCCGATTCAGTTTTCCATACCTTAATTTCTGCGATATCATCTCCAATTGCATACCTATCTCTATAGGTTGCAATTTCTTCTGCCGATAATGCCATTTGTATTTCTCCTCTTATGAATATGTAAATGTGATGGTCAAATCTGACCCAGTTGTAGAACTTCCGATTTGGGTAATATCTACCGTAATATAGTCATCATCCACCATAGTTATGCTTGGTGAACTATTTATAATCTTTGTTCCACCATCGGCTATGACCAATGTTGCAGCGGAACTTCCGTTTTTCTTTATTGTTATGTTTATACTTGCCCCAACTGGCGCCGTGTCAACTCTCGCAACAATATTACTTATTGTTGTACTTGCGGTGGGAGAATACCATCTCTTGGCCCCTGTAGTTACTGATAACGCACCTGTTTGTCTGAGACTTACAAAACTATTTACAGAAATTCCTTCGGCGGATGCAACAGCAGTAACCCATCCAGTTCCAGTTTTAAAAATGTGCATTGTATTAGTATCTTCTGCAAATGCCAAATCACCATTCACGTTACCAACAGCGGGCAAATATGACGCATCACTATAAATCTTTACAGATGCAACTAATGATGTACCATCAGGCGCGACTAATGTTGCAGTGCCCGCGACCTCTTTTATCTTATTTTTGAAAGAAGGAGTATTTTCTACATATGTCGCCAAATCTTGAGGCACAAATTTACTATTCGCAGCGTCATATACAATACACATTTGATTTACCAGAGCAGGGATAGGTCGCAATTCTATTGCATTTGCGTGTCCTTCTTGTGTGTGTTGTCCGTATATGATATAATTTCCGTTTTCATTGGTTTCGACTGCCAAATCTTTGATTTGAATAGTGCCTCGCATTGCACTATGAATCCCGCACTGATAATACAATGTATCTGGTGCATTCGCATCTACTACAATAACCAACTGACCAGTTTCATTTCTAGAACCTGTTACGCCAGTCGTGTATTCTCCGACATAACTCCCAGAGACATAATTTGTGCCGTTATCTGTTGTGAGGTAAAACGGATGTCCTGATGCGGTCAAGTCGAAAGTGTAGGTTCCGCCTCTTCTCATAGGCCCTATTTCTGGATTATCTCCTGCCCGTGTTCCAGTAAATGTGTATACGCCCGAACCAGAGGCGACTGTATATGAAACGGCCGGTGCGGTCAGGCCAGGTGGTGTGATAGAAGATGGAACTGCAAATGATAATCTTTCTACGGATGTTGATGTTCCACTATTAATACTTGCGTGAGTATGGTTTACAGTAGTAATTGTGGGCCATGACACCAAATTCTGAGAACCAGCACCTTCAATCCATTTTAGTTTAAATGCATGAGTCTGAGTCATCGACCCATATTGAGTGTTGGCAAAATTATTAATTTGATAAGTACCTTCCATGTAAAGTGGTACTGTTGTCTGTACTGCATTGGTAATTGCAGTTCTGGCGTATGGCAATGAACTTGTTAACCATGTCCATAACCAATTTGTTCCATGACCGGCCGATGGGTTTGCAATTTGAATTTCTAAAATTTCTTCGGCAATAGTCAAATCTACATCGCCAAGGTCTTGCATAGTTTCAACATCGTCTTGTGTTGGCTGTACAACTCCACCCTTTGTTGCCGTTTTTTTAATTTTACCACTGGAATCAACTTCGAACTTGACGGTGTTTGTTCCACTTCCGACTTTCATCTTGTCAAATTCGATGCCATCAGAACCTGATTTTATAGTTTCTCCGCCCAGATGGAGAGTATCGCCAGCCATATACAAGTCCCTAAATTTTAAACTTGTAGATCCTAAGTCGTATGTCTCATCTGCGGTTGGTATGATATGTTCGCCAAGGGAACCAAATCCCAAGTCGATAGAACGTTCCCAGTATCCTTTTGATGTACTGTATTTAAATGATGCGCCACTTGTGCCATCAGTATGAACATCCCCATCAGAAGGACTCGCTGGGAAATTTATTGCCATTTTACTTCTCCGTTATTTAATACGACTATTTATATGTCTTTTACCTCAGCCTTCTAGTGAGGCTGTTGGTGGTGTGAAGTTTGTTGTTTATACTGCATCCCAAGCTTGGTCTGCTTCATTCCATGTATACTGTTCATCATCGTCTGGATGTGCTACTGGACATTCCCATAAAAAATTTGTACTATTCAAAGTCCAACTAGGATATGGTTTTGGAGCATAAAACGCATCAGATATAGAATCATAATTATAATCTATACCAGCATAATTCTTTCTTAAAGGTGTTCCACCATCAGAGTGAACTCCACCATATGTGTTATAAGATGTTTGAATCCAATTGCCGGGGCTTGTATCTGTCAGATTATCAATAAATTCTTGTTCAGCGACAATTACTTTTTCCACTTTACCGTTTAATACTTTTGCAAAATGTGCCATTTATATCTCCTTATACCGCATATCTAATTATTACTATACCAGAACCACCCGCTCCACCTGAGGCGGTATAGTGACCACCACCGCCACCACCGCCAGTGTTGGTTGTTCCAGCTTGACCAGCTGCCGAATCCATACCGTTACCACCGCCTCCGTTACCACCAGCACCTTGAATTCCACCACCAACATCCTGCAATGTACCACCACCGCCACCAGCGTAATAAGTTGCAGAACCAGATATTGAATATTGCAATCCGATACCGCCAGGCCCACCAGCAGTTGTACTACCATTACCACCAACAGCACCAGCACCTCCACCACCACCGCCGGGATAGGAAGCTACGGTAATATTTGGAAATCCGCCAGCATTACCTTGTCCAGAAGTTCCAGAACCAGCAGCAGCAGAACGAGAACCACCACCGCCAGAACCACCATTACGACCAGCGACATGCGACCCATTACCACTACCTCCACCTCCGCCACCGATTGCGGCGTATCCTAATGCACTAGAGTTTGCGCCGTCAAAACCAGTTCCAACAATGCCTGCGCCATTATATGGGCCACCAGAACTAGCTCCACCAGCACCAACTACAATTCCATATGTTTGTGCAGTGATACCAATAGCGGAACCATTTGGAGTCTTTGGTGTTTCGGCGCCATAATATAACAGTCCTCCAGCACCGCCACCAGCACCAGAGTGGACTCCGCCACCAGCACCGCCAGCTACAATTAGTGTTTCGGCATTAGCAGTAAATCCAGTGGGAACAACAAAGTTACCAGATGAAGTAAATGTATGAACTCTATAGGAACCATCAGTTGTTATTGTACCACCAGATGGGAGACCGACAACTGTTTTAGTTATTGCGTTTCCAGACGCAGTTCCATCTGAGTTATTAATTGATATTGATATTGTATCACCAGCAGTTTGTCCGTAAACTTGTGATGGTGTTGCAAGTGTAAATGTACCACCAGATGATACTGATTGTCCAGTTACAGTATGGAATGCTGTTCCGCCTTCTGAGAATACAACGTCAACATTAGTAGTATTGTTTGTTAGAGTGAAAACTAAGTTTGATGCATTTGAATCATTAATTGTTCCTGTAATAGAACTAATATTTGGAATGCTTGCGGCATGCTGATGTCCAGCTGAAAATCCACTGACTTCGACCCACTGAGAACCAGAACCATCATCATAACTTATTAAAAGTGATGCATTAACACTATCGAACCAGAAATCTCCATTGTTTGGTGAGCTCGGTGCGCTTGTCGAAACTGATGTTAATGCACCTACTTCAGAATCTACATATGCCTTGGACGCAGCCTCGCCTGCTACAGTAGGGGTTGCACTCAATCCTAAAACCCGAGCGGTATGTACTTCTACATATTTCTTTGAGGACGAACCAAGGTCATGAGTATCGGCAACGTCTGGTATGATATCCCCAGTTGTTACTGTTCTGGAGTCAACGTATGCCTTGTTTACTATGTGGTCTGCCGCTGAAGGTGTAGTCTGGATTGTTCCAGCATTTAAATACAGATTGTCCCATTGCTTTGACGCACTACCCAGATTTCTAATATCTGTAGTATCTGGAACAAGGTTTTGTTGAATCGCAGATAAGTCTAATAATGCAGAGGATGTCGTTGTGTCGGTAACAAACCCGATAGTTTCCGCAAGTTTTACTAACTCATCAGTAGTTGCAGAAGTTGCAAGAGAGTTAATTCTTGTGTTTACGGCAGTTTCGAATGACGTATTGTCACTTTCGCCAATTAATTTTGCGATTTTTGCAAGTTTTCTTGCATCATCAATTGATGCGGTTCCGATTGCGGTATCGATTTTGGTTTTGAGTGCTGCCCTAGACGTATTTAGTGCTGTATCTGTCATCTTAGTTCCTCAGTTTATTATGACTATTTATAACCAAGTTATGACCAAGATTGAATATTACCATCTCCACCGCCACCGCCTCCACCGCCACCGCCTCCACCATCTCCAGCCTCAATTGGGCCGTTTGTTGCAGGGTCTAGTCTGCCGAAGTCGATAAGTCTTGGGTCGTTTGCGGTTAGTACTTGTTCGTATGTATCTGTTCTGTGGTCATCTCCACGCTCAAAGAACCCTAACGTCATATCTTGACGCATGTCATAGGTGAAACTATCGATGGTTGAACTCACGCCCGCATATACTGATTGTTCTCTTGCAATTTCAAATGTTTTGCGTGCTACAATGTCATTAATTGTTGGTGTGGTACTTGTGCCGACATTGATAATTTCGGATGTTACGCCGTTAACTTGAAACCCGCCCTCAGATTGTCTAGTTACTGAAATGGGAGTTTTTCCAAGTTGTGCAGTAATTGTAGGAGCTTGTCCTCTTACAATGAATGATGTTTCTGATTGACCAAAAGCGACACCACCATCGTAATTCTGGGATGTTATATAACTAATTTTTCCAATTTTTGCAGTAATTGCTGGGTCTGTTTTAGTAGTATCCGTTCTTGTAAGTGTGTCCAATACAGATTCAGTATTACCTACAGATGCAATAGAGCCAGTGTTTGTCGAAGGAAATGCAACATTAGTGCCCCATAATATACGAACTGCACCAATTCCACCGAAACCACCACCGCGAGATGTGCCGGAACCTCCGCCACCACCGCCGTATTCACCACCGTAAATTTGATAATTTCCAGTTGTAAGGTTTCCAGAGTTTATAGGATTTTCTCCATCAAGACCATCTTGTCCACCAGAACCGCCTCTGCCAGCAAAACCGGCATTAAGAGTCACGCCTCCAGCACCACTGGCGCCTTCACCCATGAGACCGACACCGCCTCCAGCACCTACGCCGTATGTACTTGAGTAGTAATTACCACCGCCGCCTCCGCCTCCAGCGCCTGATGATGTGGTTCCACCTTCGAAGTTTCTGCCGCCATCGCCACCTTTACCAGAATATCCACCAGCACCACCTCCACCGCGAGTCCACGAACCTTCCCATGCACCATTACCACCACGGCCGCCACCGTCACCTGTGTATCCACCGCCATAGCCGGCCTTATTAGTACCTGTCGAATCTGTTCCACCACGACCAGCACCAAATCCACATACAGTCGCTTCACTTATAAAATAAGAATTTCCCCCCATTCCAGAAGCACTTGTCGCATTAGAAACTTGAGAACCTTTTGCACCAACAACAACAGTATACGCAGTGCCAGGCACAACAGTAATAGAATTTTTATATCCTAAACCACCACCACCGCCACCGCCTGATGACCACTGGTAACCGCCATTGCCGCCTGTACCTACACAAACTACTGAAACAGATGTAACTCCGGCGGGAGCAGTCCAGCTATGAGTTCCAGCAGTAGTAAATTGTGCATTTCCGCCAGTAACAGGCCCAATTTGCAATTCTAATTGTCTGATATTTTGTGTGAGTGTAACCCCATCAATATCTAAAACAGACCCGCCACCAGCTCCCCTTTGTACTGCGAAACTGAGATTTGAATCTGTGAATTCATGCTCGATAGAAGGTTTTGTAGTATTACTATTCACTTCGGTATTCAAGTACGATGGGTTTGGGCTAGTCTGAACTTTAGGAAGGTTTGCGCCAATAATATATTCTAAGGTTTCAGACCTTTGTAGTATATTCGGTTTTATAGAAGACCCAACTGAAAAAGATATATTTGCTCTTTCGTTGTTAGTCGATTCGACTTTAGGAAGGTTTGCGCCAGTAATATATTCTAGATTGCCCAATGCAATAGTTTCAGGCACAGTTCTAGTGCTAGAGTATGACAGAATCCCTAAAGGTTCTGTCGCTACTATTTCTACAGGGTATTCGCTAGGTTGCTTTCCTTGCGCTTTGGATTCCACCACTAGAGTTGTCGAAACAATATCTAGTGATGGATATCCTGCGGCGTTTGGTGGATATGGTACAGGCATTTAGTGCCACCTCACAAGTTTAAATTTCGATACTTGCGATGATATTACTATAACCAGATCCTGTTACGATAATTGGAACATCCACAGTTGCTGAAGCAGAAGATGTTGCAGTAACCGTAGTGGCACCACCAGTAAACGTCATCGAAGAACCTTCAATTACAAGTTTAACACTTGTTGCAAGTCTTGTACCAGATGCGTTTCTTGCATCAATACCAACTGTACTATTGATAGCACTACCGGCATAGGTATATGAAGACGCAGCGGGTGTTAATGTGACAGCTACAGGAAGTGTTGGTGATAGTAAATGTATGTCCATTCCGTTGCTTGAAGCACCATGCGATGGATTTACAACAGCATACCAAATTCTATCAGTAGAATCTCTACCCATAACTGAAATGTGGTCGGTAATCGTGGCAGTCAATCCCCATCCAGTAGCATTATTCCACGACATGATGAAACATCCACCAGTATAGAAGAATGCCATTAAGGTTCTTGTATCATTCAAATAACATGTGGTGGTGATTGTCTTGGAGAAAGTATATTTACTATGGTATGTTAATGCCTTTGGGTCTGCGGCATCGATTGCGTATGAAATCATAGTCCGTCCACCCTCTGTAGCATCGAACCATTGAAGTCTTCCGCACATTGCAACAGTAGAAATGTATTGATTGCCACCACTAGTAAACTGGTCACACCAATATCCGTAATGACCATATTGGTAGTTGTCACTAGCGCCCGATTTAGTATTGGCAGACTGTACATCCATATGAACAGAACTTAAATCGCCTGTAATGGTAATATCATCTTCTCTTGCCATAGTATCATCTACTGTATTCCATGTATACAGGAGCGGATGGAAGTTGTAATAAGTGTCCCAATATGGGACATACCACGCTTTCTTAGTGGCAGTTCTTGGGTCGGTAAAGGTTTTTGTTGCCCATACTCTAGCATGACTGTTGCTGCCAGGCTGACCATTCATAAAGTTACCACCCTGACTTGTACCGCCGGCAGCAATACTACCTTGCATATTGGTATTTGTGGTGAGTATTGGGGCCCCAGTACCAGAAGAATAATTTACGTCGAATAATCTGGCATACCCTGCTCCATAACTGTAAGATGACGTATTCTTTGGATTGTGTTCGAAATACAGTCTGTTACCTGTTACTGAAGATTTTCCAAGGTGCTGTAGTGCCGACCCATATTGAATAAGATTAAGTGTAGATTGGTTGGCGTTGGTATAACTTGGATGACTGTACCAACCAACCCATCTATGATTATTAGAATATCTATAACTGGCACTACTTGAGTAGTCAGAAGTTCCGACATATCTTCCATTGATTACTTCATCACCATAAAATGGGGTTGTATTATATGAACCCGGCCCAGTGGAAGTATAAATGAAGTTTGGGGGCAAGTTAGCCATTGGGGTAGTGTCGGCAATATTTTGCCACATTAGATAGTAATTCGCTGCACTAGGATTGTACTTGTTATGGTTTTGCAACATGATGGTCTTCTGTGTACCATCATCGATAAGCTGTACATATGGACTCTTCATTTCGGATGCATCCATATATCGGTTCCATCCTACTTCTCGCATTGCCTGCGATTGGTCATCATTGTAGCCAGTGGAATCAGGTTTCATGACCCAAGTAGTTTGTTTTTTCACGGCAAAAGAGCACCACATATTGCTGCTCATAGTGTTGTACATGTTGCCCCAATCATTAAAAGTAGAAGGGGTACTCAGACGAGCGTATTTGTCATAAATTGGACTCAATGACGTTTTATCATGAGCATCGCCATAAAAAAAGAAATCGGGATTTGCAATGTTTCGTGGGTCTTCAATGACCGGCGTGACATGTTTGCCGTTATAACTTTTAACTTTTGCCATTTTTTATTCTCCTGTTATGTCGTGGTTGATTACTTTAAACCAAGCGACAGCTTCAGCTAGGTCAGTCCAATCCGCCCTAGTCCCATCTGGGAGAGGATTCCAAGGTTGTTTTACAACCAGTTCTTTTTCAACTGTTAGTGGGTCACTGGTAATAGTAATTACATTAGTAACATTAAAAGTACCACTGTCTGTTAATTCAGATTCAAAGTCTGATGTGATAGTTGTTTGTGCGACATCTACTCCATCTGAATCGGTGTGTGCCTCCTCATCAACTTGGATTATACTAAAATTTTGGGTAGCCATTCTTTATCTCCTATTCATACATTGCATGATTTTATTTATTTCTTATTATTTATAATAACTTTATTTTGTCGTTTTTCTTTCTACTCCGTCCCAATCTTCGGCCGGTAGTGGATTGTTGATTCTTTTTTCGTACATATCTGCAATTGTGTCGTTCCATCCATTCAATCTGAGGTATTTCAAATTAAAATCGCAAACATCCCACTTTCTTGATTGATAACTGCTGACGATATTATTTATTACATCAGAGTATTCGCTATCTTCCAAAATTGTATAGATTGTGACAGGGACAGTTTGTCCTTTTACAGATATTTTATCAATCATCGTGACATAATTATAATCGTCCTTCAATAGTTTTAGTGTGTGTTCTGTGAATAGTAGAAATAGACCGTAGTCCTTAGTCTGTCCCTCTAGTCTCGCTGCAAGATTTACAGAATCTCCAAGAACAGTATAGTCGAATCTTTTGTCGGAACCCATATTCCCAGCAACTGCATCACCAGTGTTTACTCCGACACCAATTGCGAGGTTTAATAACCCAGCTTCGGTCAATTCTTTATTCAATTTCTCTAGTCCAATCTCCATATCCAACGCACTTTTTATTGCTAGGTCTGGATGATTGTCTATATCGATAGGAGCGTTCCATATTGCCATTAATGCATCACCAATATACTTATCGACAGTTCCTTTATTATCCATGACAATATCTGTCATTGGAGTCATATATCTATTTATAAGTTCACTAAGACCCTGTGGATTAGTTTTAAATTGTTCACTGATTGGAGTAAATCCTCTAATGTCTGAGAATAGATACGACATTGTTCTAGTTTCGCCACCAAGTTTTAGTAGACTTGGGTCATTTTGCAACTCCTTCACCATGGCTGGGGATAGATAGTGTTCGAATTGTTTTTTGACCAATTGACGCAGTTTGAATTGAGTGTAGAATTGTGCAAATGCACCATGTGAGAAGGTTATTAATACCCCCAAACAAAATGCAACAGGATTGAGTAGAAGATAATATTCGTAAAATGTTTGATAAGAGATTCCGATAGCGCCTCCAATTAAAATTACAAACACAGCACCACTCAGCAATACTGGCGTTGCTTTCAGAAAGAGAAGCAATATAATACCACCAAGTACGAGAGATGCGAGTTCAAATAATTCCCAAGAATCTTGTCTGGTGATTGTAGTACCATCAATCATAGTCTTTACTAGATTTGCCTGAACATCATGTGGATACATCGCCCCTACTGGTGTGGCAACTACATTAGAACCTTCGAAAGTCGCTCCAATGATGATTATTGAACCTTCTGGTATAGTGTCTAGTTCCGTAAACGAATATCTCTTGAATTTGTTCCAGTATGAGTTATATACAGAACCATCATTTGATGTTGAGATTGGATTAAATGCCGGTATCCTTACAAACTCGACACCATCTTCATTTGTTTTAATTTGGTATGAAATGTCGCCGACTGCAACTCTTAATATTTCAAGTGCAAATGAGGGATATACTTTGTTGTTACTCGAAACGATAATAGGCAGTTTCCTCACAATACCGTCTACAGATGGCATAGAACTAAGCGAACCATAACCTTGCGCCGACTGAGATAATTCTTCAATCGGGAGAAGTATTCCCTGATAATTAGGCAAATAAATATCAGCATCTACGGGCCCCAAAGTTGTTGTGCCAACATGGAGTTTCCTTTCTGTCTGTATTTGATTTGTTGTCTGTGTGGATAACACGATAGGTTTGCCTGCGAGTGATAGTGCCAACAAACCATCACCTTCATTTTTATCCTTTTCCGAAAATAATATATTTAATGCGATAAGATTATTATCTGGTATTTTGTCAATATATTTTGCGAGTACTTCCCTTGACCAAGGCCACTGACCTTCTGCCGCAATCGACTGTTCGTCTATATCTATCAATACTATTTGTGCAGATGTAGATTCTGGATGATTCCGTTGCAGAAAATCAAAATAACTTAATTTTGCACTATCCAGTAAGAATGGATTCCATGCAGCAATCAGTGTACATACTATCAGTGTTATATAAGCATGCCATAATTTCATTGCGTTAATCCCTTTATTGACCCTGTATTACAGTAACCGAACAACCCCCCACCGTCACACATGTCTGTGTTAGTGAATATTGTTGAGAGTTAACCCCCTGTTGTGTCATATTTAGGGTAGTTGGTTCTGTGCCACTCAGTTGCACACTGGCGGAATGACTTCCACTACCGATTTGTATTGCCTCAAGAATACTATCTTCACTAGTTACCGTTGCAGTAAAGGTTTTTGTCCCATCTTGGGTCTGGGCCAATGCTATATAATTATTATCAGCATATGAGAATATAGTTGCAGAATGTCCACTGTAGATATTTTGCTTCCCATTAGACTGAGAAATATACACCTGATTATTATCCGCATGGACATCGACAATTGCGGTATGTCCACCAGCCTCGTCGTAATCGTATGTGGCATCGCCGTCTGTGGACATTGCATAATATCCTTGTCCTATCTTCACTGTATTGTCATCTCCTTGGATGTGAATTCCAACTGTATTTTGGTTGATTGTGAGAGATGCCTCATTTCTTTGATATATCCCAATATCGTTATTGTCGCCGTCTATATCACCACCATATTGTCGCATAGGGCCCCAATAAGACACCCAAGATGCCTTATTCTTTGTTCCTTGTTGGTCAACTTCCAATACTATGTTACTTCCGCCCAGAGTAAATTCTGTGCGATTCTGTTCTCCAACTTGAAATATATTCAAGTCTAGATTATTTCCAGATTGTATTTGGTCTATGTTTATTATATTATCTTCCGCATATGAAATCGTTGAAAATAATGCAACGATTCCTGCAATGATTAGGGTTTTCATCAGTCTTTCCTTATTACTTTCTCGCCTTGGATAACTGGTTCCAATTCTGTACCTACATTTAATATGCACATAGCATCACTAACAGGCGATTCAATTGTAATAGTAAATGTCCACGATGATGGGTTAGTCCAAATTCTAAGTATCCCTTCTACTGATTTAGTACTTGGAAGGAATATAGTGCTGCCTTTGCCTTGGGCCATTGGGATCTCACCGAACTTTGTTTCAAGGTTCTCTGTTATCAATTTTTTTGAACCACATGGAATTGAAATAGGTACTTGATATATTTTATCTTTAGGCATTGCAGGCTGTGCTACTGCCTCAATGGATACTACCAACATTCCCAGTAGAACTGGTATGATTAAATTTTTCATCATTCTCCCCTTTGCGTAATAATTATTTCTATACCTTCGCCATCATTCATTCTTATTATAGATGGAGTTCCATCTGTATATGTGGACAAAGTTAAATTTGCCTGTGGGTCTACCCTCAAGCTAATTATGGAACCAACTTCTCTGTAGAATAAAATTTTATCATCCAGAGCCATAATATTGTATTGTGTCTTTTCGTCATATCCAAAACTTGAACCGGCCAACTTTATTCCGGCATTTGAAACTTTTGATAGTGAAATATCTCCATCCAGAATTTCCATAATGTCTTGTAGGAAGTCTGCCTTTAAGACATCGATATCTAACTCAACGAACTCTTTATCTTCTGCGAAGTAATCCTTTTCTAATTCATCAAATTCTAATAAATCGTCATCTAGGTAATCATTGTCTAGATTTGATGTTTGTTGGTCATCTGACTGAATCTTTGCAATCTCATCTGGTGGTGCAACAATAAACATGTTGTCTATTTGATTGACTGTTATATTACTAATTATAACGGCCCTTGACGGAGAAGTGTCCAAGTTCTTAACCATCGTTGCCTGATAGGGTTCCTTCAGTATTGTTGTGCCTGCACTATTAGACACCGTTATTTCTCCAGACGAATCTCCGTTTTCGTCTGGTAGTAGAATAATCAAAGACCTTCCAATTTCGTCTATTGTGGTGGTGAAATCTGTACCACGAATACCTATAGTTGCAACTGGTGTTTCTATTACTATATTTGCCTTGTTTATTAGTGCGAGTTTTCCAGATGCAAATCTTGCAGTTCCTTGAGCAAACTTTAGTACCATTTTTGATTTGTCTGGGTCTGGGTCGTATATTATTGTATCAATAAGAACCTTGCTATGTTCTGTTAGTCGCAGTTGTGCCTCATCTATAAACTGAATTGCAAGTCTTCCATTTGATGTCATTGCAACATCATTTAGATTCACGCTCAGTCCATTAGACATATCCAGCATTTCTGTGGAACGACTGATACTAGTCGAGCCTGTATGACTAGTAACTTCTCCGATTGTTGCACTTGCAGATATCGAACCAGTAAAACTAGTCAGCAGTATCGCGTTGATGAATATTAATAGTCGCATTTGATGATGTTATGTCCAAGTCTATTTTTCCAGAACAGACACCCTGCCCAACTGGACAAGTACCTGATTGTTGGATTATATCAATATCGCCGCTACTTCCGGCATATTCAATATTTACTATGTGGTCGCCACCGTCTTTTTGGTTTGTATTAAAGTCATTATAACTACCATCAATATCAAGATTTAACGTTGCATCATCAGAATCAATCTTTGTTACAAAATTGTTGGAATCGCCTAGTACCAAAAAGTCGATATCCATTCTTTCGGCAGTTGCATCATATCCAAGGTCAACATCTAGAGTGTTGCTACTACCAGTGAATGCCATATTGATATCAGAAACATCGGTAGAACCCCCATAACCAATATTCCAATCCATCACGTTACTGTCGCCGGTAAACTCCAAATTGATTGTGGAATTGTCTGTTATGAGTGGGCCAAATAGAATGTTCAAGTTTCCAGTTTGTTTCACTGTCATATCAACACCACTACCAGTTATGTCCATGTCCGCTGGGGTGCCTGAGAAGTCGGTTCCTCCTATTCTATTTCCGTATCCGACTTGTTCTATCGTCAACTGTAACGTATCGCCCGATTGCGTCAAGAATATTTCGTTGTCACCCGCTACTACCGAGCTAGAAATTAACATACCAAAGATGCCATAATATATCGATTTCTTACTCCCCATTTTGGTCTCCTTTTGGTTCTGGGTCTTTTGTCGGCGACCTGAGTATTTTACCCGTCCACCTACTGTCAAATAATTTGTCTTCATTATATACTGAAGGTTTTACTGCAATTTCTGTTCCAACTTCTTCATTAGTGCCTTTGTCTGTCATTGCTCCTGTGTCCTGTTGTGGTTGTGTTATCTCCCAAAACCCTCTTTCATGTCCCTGTTGTATCATTGCCAGTACTGCGGCCTCTATCGCGGTTCTTGTTGCATAGGTCACACTTTCATTGAACGATACACCATTTTCTATTTCTAGTAGTTGTGTGTCCATATCCATAAATTTAAATACATCAAATCCACCACCCACAGAAAGTATTGTCTTCTTGGATTGCACGTTCAGAAGGACTTCCCCTGTCAATGTGCTGATTGCCCGAAGAGAAACAATCACACTGTCCCTCCTATACTGCGTTGTCGCACCAACACCCAACCATCTTGCCCCCATACCACCAGTTTCGGTGTTTGCATCATATCCTATAATTCCACCCTCAATCAGCATCCCTGCAAAAAGAAGTGGTTGAACTTGTGCCTTCTCCCCATCTTTTGCGAAGTCTTGTCTGGTAGAGCGAACTATCTGTCTTTCTCTTACTAGATGGTCTAGTCCGCCCCTTTCTACAACTCTAAACCAAGTCCCATTTCCAGCAGTCTTCAGTGCATCGATTAACATCTCCATTGCGCCCTGACTTACTGCCGTAGAAAATGACGCAACACCGTCCTGTCTTCTTCTCTGTCCTGTTTTATCTTCAAACGAATATACTGCAACAATTGGTCGCACCTTTGCTGGTGGCAGATTTAACAGTTCCTGATGACTTGGCAACTTTACAATCTCAGCATCTTCTCGACATTCTAATATAGATGCACATCCAGTTGCATTGTACGCTGGGATGCCAGCGCATCCCGACATCAGTATTAAACTGGATATTATAAGAAATTTAATCATCTAGAATCCACCAGTTCCTATTGGTATTTCAATTGTCGTTTCAGAACCATCTTCTGCAACAATTGTCATTTTGATGTATTCTTCGCCATCAGAATTTGAAAGAACTTCGTAGGTGACTACATTACCTTCCAGTGCAAAAGAACCATAATTGGCACCTTCTTCATTACTGAACATGTTCTCTACTAATTGTTTAGACAATTGCGAATATATTCTGGATTCTAAATTTCTAATGAATTTTGCAAGTGTTGTGTTGTCTGCGTCCCTCTCTGCCTGTCTTTCTGCCGCTTCCAGTGCGTCTTTAATGTCCTTTTTTCTACTGAATTGTTGATTCTCAATTGTTAAGTAATGGGCACTTTGACCAATTCCATTAAATGATGGAGACTTGAATCCGAATACTATTTCGTCCCCAAGGAGATGTCCAGATGGGAACATACATCCAATCAACACTGTCAATATTTTATAACTTCTTCTCTTCATCTGATAAGCTCCTAATGCGCTCTAACGCTTCCTTTTCTTTCGCGTCTTGAACGACTTCTTGTTGCATTCTTATATCTAATATGACATTGACTTTTTGTTGTAGTCGAATCATGTCTTGGTCTAGCATTCGCTGTTGGTCTATTACACGAATCAATGCGGTATGCATCTTCCCCATTTCTGGTTTTAATATCTGGTTGATAAACTTCCAAATATAAAATATAAAATATCCAGTACTTGCGAGACCGACCAATGGAAATCCAAAATCGTTGATAATGGATGTGAGATTCTCCATTATTTCAGTGTCCTTTTAATCCACAAATAAATTGCATATACTACTAGTCCGTAAACTGTGGCTATGCTTATGTCAACTAAATGTTCTCGCATATCATAAATAAATTCTATTCCTGCCTGCACATCACCTTGGCTTGCAACATTCTCAGTAATGTTTATTGTCTCGCCTTGAAAACCGTCAAATGCTCCATCTTCAATAATAATATCTGCTTCTGGAAAATCATCCTCATATGTTTCTGGCGTTTGGTTAATATCTGTCATTAATCTCGCCTCACATCAATAGTACCGTCTTCCATGAAATTTTCAGCTCGTGCAATTCTTTCCGTATCGGGTCTTAGTCCGAGTGCGGCTGATACAAGTAAGTCTATCTTCACCATTTCGTTTGACATGGTTCTTGCCCGATTTTCCAATCCCTGACAAAACATAGTTAAAGTCTTAATCTCACCAACTAATCCTTCAAGCATTTGTTTCATCACCAGAAATACAAAGAATCCTAAAAATATTGCTCCAGCGATCGGAGCACCCACATCGGCCACGAACCCAAGAAAATCTTCCATACACTATCCTCTTTGATTTTAGGTTGCGCTCATAACTATTTATACCTTTTTATAAATCAGGCAACTATTTAATAGTATAAATAGTTGTATCTTAGAGGCTGTATACGATGGGAAGGTTGAACGATGGATAAAAACGAAAATGTACTAACGCATGTACTTCAGAAACTTGCATTAATCGACTCAAAATTAGATATTTTGCTAAATAAACAAGAATTAGATGTAAAAGAAGTCTTTGATAGGGCTTATGGTATTGACAAGACTGCAAAAGTGGTGTATGATCCTAATATTGCAGTCAATAGTGATATCAGCGATAGGTAAATTAAGTGGCAGTTGAACCAATTATAGAGGTAGGTCTAGAGAAACATGGCAAAGATAGCAACTGAACAATCACAAATATATTTTGACATGGATGGTGTCTTGGCAGACTTCATTGGTGGAGTGGAAAAGCAAACTGGTAAGTCGTTTATAAGTCCAGACTTGACTAAAGATGCAAAATTAGAACTCAAGGCAGAGATTCAAGATTTAGGCACTTTCTGGCACAAACTTGAATGGATGCCAGGCGCAAAAGGTATGTGGAAACATGTTAAGAACAATAGAGTTCCCCATATTTTGTCTGCATATGCATCATGGGATAAGAACTGTCGCCGTGGCAAGACATTCTGGATTGGTAAAAATCTTGGTACGCCTGCATCGAACATCAATCTGGTAAGAAGAGAAGAGAAACAAAAATTGGCGACTGCAAACGGAGTTCCCAATATATTGATTGATGACCACATCAAAAACATCAAAGAATGGGAAGCTGCTGGTGGTATCGGTATTCGACACACTTCAGCTGCCAAAACAATCTCACAATTAAAAAAGTTAGGAATAAAATAGAATGAAATTAAATTATGTTGAATTGATTAAACATTGGCATCACGATAGAAACCTCATAGAAGGTTCTACTGATAAAGACCAGACATTAAAGTTGATGCAAGAGTTGGGTGAATTGTCTGATAATGTATGTAAGGGTAAAGACATCGCTGATGATTTGGGTGATATGCTTGTAGTAATGATTAATATCATGGAACGCAATGGATTGTCTATGGAACATTGTCTACAGGTTGCATATAATGACATCAAAGACCGAAAGGGGATGATGGTTGACGGAATATTCGTTAAAGAATCGGATTTGCAGGCAGAGGTCAATCCCCCAGAGCCATGGCAACGCGACATCTTTGGCGTCAACTAACTCATACTATAGTAGTAATATCCCACTGCCAACGTGGATAACTCATACAATAGTAGTAATAGTGATATAATAGTTCTAAGTTAATCAAAAAGGAAATAGATATCAAGACTTTTCAATCATTTATAGAATCTGCAATCCCAAAAATTAAATGGAAAAAAGTTGCAGATGGCCATGGTCGTAAACGAGGTGGTGGTTCAACCCCAGTGTTCAAGTGGTTATCTCCTGATGAACGATTTGAAATTACTAGAGCAACTGACCCATCATTATATGGCAAAGGCCGCGGTGGTAACTCAAACAGACTTGTATGGAAAATATCTGATAAAACAGATGAATTACGGAAAGCATACACTCGTTCATTCGATTCTGCAGCTAACGCAAAACGTGCTGCAGAAATTATAGTAAGTAAAGAACAAGGGAAATAGCGTGGAAAACTCATACAATAGTAGTAATAGTGAATAATGAGTGTAAAAAAGACCAAATTTGCAAAATAATGCTTGACATTCGCTCTAATATGTGAGATCATATGTACATAAACTAGAGAAAGGAAGTGATTATGTCCAATACCGAACTGTTAAACATCCACCTAAACAATAGTGACTTAAACCTCACTAACCTTTCTGCCATCCACAACTCAAGTGTTGCTGTTGTGCGCTGTATACTAATACAGTATTACAGCACCAAGGGGTTTATTCACCCAATTCTAAATTAATGCTTGACATTCGCTCCAATATGTGCGATAATGTATACATAAACTGAGAAAAGGAACTATATTATGAGTTACCAAACTACGAAAGAAGTTACTGCTGTGAAAAACCTGATGTTGAAGATGACTCAAGATGAGTTGTCGCATATCATTCAGTTGGCAAATTCAATTAAGTCGGTTTCTGCGACTGCCACGTTCTCTGTTGGTCAGAGTGTGATGGTTGTCCAAAAGACAAAATCAACACCAGCCGTCATCACGAAGATGAACGCAAAGAAAGCGATTGTCCAGATGAACTACGGTTCGCGTGGTATGACTAGTGTAAGTGTTCCATACTCTATGATGGAGGCTGCGTAGTATAGGTATGGGTACAATCAATTGTGTCGGGTCTTTGCGATATGATATGCATGGCAGAAAGAGAAAGACAAAATCTCTGAAAGTTGCAAAACCAATCGGAAAAATCAAAAAAGAATTGTATAATCCATCTGAAGACCTTGGTAGTCAGATGGATGCTCATAGAAAAAAGTATCCAAGTCGTGGCGAGATGATTGGAAACACGCATAAAAAGGAAACAAACGTATATACTGGAAGCCTTATCATAGGTATTGCGACCATGCATAAATCCAATGCAGTCCCAGTATCAAGTTCCGAACAGGCAACAGACATATCTAGGATGTCAAAATGAATAGGATTTTAATGATAGATCCACCAAATGGACATAGGTATGGGTTTCCAAAACCAGTACCCGAAGCAGGAACAATTTACTACGGCAGTAAGTTTGATTATGGTCTAAAACCTGACTTTAAGTTATTTGAGTGGTTAGTAGCAGAAGGTTACCCACAATCAGAAATTGATGAATGTGGTGACACATTTGTTAGTAAGTTTTGGACAGTTAAATTAAATATTGCTTGACAATTGTGTTAAGTAGTGTTATGATCTATGTATAAATTGAATTGAAGAGAAAGATTATGACTAATATGACTAAAGCGATTGAATTGTTTGAAATAGCAATGTGCCTTGATGTGAATGACATCTTTGACCAGTATCAGAATTACATTATGGATAATGCCGACCCAGCTGAGGTCACTATCTGCAATGGAGACACTTTGCTCGCTGCCGCAGATAACGAATATCTACTAAAAGAATTTCGTACTGTCTGGATAAAAGAGAATGTTATTGGATTAACTGCTTGACATTCTCTTGGATGTGTGTCATGATCTATTTGTACTGTGGAGAATATAATGAACGAGACTAAAATATCAGCCATTTTTGATGCGCCGGAAGACTATGTTCACCGTTTCTCTGATGCACTCATATATGGCGAGAGCGCACATGACGGACAGTTTCGGAAATATACTGGCGAGGACTATTTTTCTCATCCAGTTGCTGTTGCAGATTTGGTTGAAGAGTATATGGACAAGGTTGACGGTTTTAGTGAAGAAGAAATTCTGACTGCTATGACGGTTGCACTTCTGCACGATACTGTTGAAGACACTGATGTTACGATTGAAGACATTGTGACGAGGTTTGGTGATGAGGTTGCTAAAGGTGTGTGGTATCTGACCAAGACTCCAAATTTTGTCGGAAACAGGAAACAGAGAAAGGTTCTGTGTGAACTGAGACTGAGTGCCGCGCCAAAGTGGGTAAAAATCATCAAAATGATGGATATGTCTCATAACGAACAGTCCATTGGGATGTACGATAAAAGCTTCCACAAAGTGTTTCTTGATGAAACTGAGTCATTGCTTGCCGCGATGGGAATGACTGAGGAAGGACACCAGATAGGATTGGCTGGGTAATATGTCGGGGATTGGCGCAGTCTGGTAGCGCATCTGCTTTGGGAGCAGAGGGTCATAGGTTCGAATCCTGTATCCCCGACCAACTAAGCATTAAACGATTAAATAGTGGGTAAATATAGGGCAAGATTAGACGGTTCGCGGTCAATGCGAATCGTGAGGTGCAGTGCCGGAACCGTTCTTAACTACTTTAGGTTCAATTTCGAGGCACAACCAGTAACAATAACTGGTGGCGGGGTCTAATCATGATTAATTTGGAAAAAAGTGAAAATAAAGCTTGACATTTCTGTAGTTATGTGCGATAATGTATACATAAACTGAGAAAAGGAAATATATTATGACTGTAGAATGCGGAACAGAAGTTATCGGAGTTTGGGGTGCTGGACTCCCCGAATGGCAAGGTGTAGTTACAGCAATATCTATGTACCCTCAAGGTACTGAAGTTGATGTGACTTGGGAAAACGGTTCTAACCAATATATCATGGAGTCCGATATGCGTACCGACTACACGGAAACGGTCAACGGAATCGGAATTCATTTAAAACCAACTGGATTGTAAGGATGCAGTATGCGTCATTGTCTCTTGGTATTATAATGTTTGGCATCATCTGGATTGCTGCATTTACTGAACCTACCACTTATACTTCACAAAATTTATCTGAAGTGAAAGAACCCACGGTAGTTGTGGAAACTGTAGACCGCGATGCTATCGACCGCGCTGTCATTGAGGCAATCAAATCCGAAGTAATTGCGATGGTGGATTAAATAATCAAAATAGTGCTTGACATTACTGCGAAAGTGTGTCATGATCTATGTGTAATGTTGATGAATTGAGAAGGAAGTTTAGATTATGGCATATATGAGTCAAGAACGAAAAAAGACACTTGCCCCTGCAATCAAGTCTGTACTGAAAAAGTATGGTATGAAGGGTACTATTGGTGTCCAGCACCATTCGTCACTGGAAGTGAACTTGAAGGAAGGCCCCATAAAATTCAACGAAGGGGAAAGTCAAGTAAATACTTACTGGATTGAAGAGCATTATACAGGGATTGCTCAAGAATTCTTAAAAGAACTGAAGTCTGCTATGATGACAGGAAATCATGATAACTCTGATATCCAGAGTGATTATTTCGACGTTGGATGGTACATCCACATTAATATAGGTAAGTGGAACAAACCATATATATTTGCCGCATAGGAAGTCTATGAAAATAGAATTACATTTGAACTTGGAACATTTTGAATGGGAAGGCGTCCCTAAAGAATCTCCCCTGATTGCCGGTGGTAAACATCTCGTTCTGAGTTTCGGTAGTTTGTATCTACTAAGTATAATTAATGATGGGTATGGTCATAAAGATGGGCTTCTTGAGATAGGTGCGTTTAATATCTGGGGAGAACCATTGACAATGCCCGGCATTACTGAAGAAGACCAAAATATAAAGGGATTTTTGGACATCTCCGAAGTCCGTGGTATTATCAGGAAACTAATATCTTTATCTGGAAAAACTCCAGTACAGGAAAAGGGGCCGATGTGGGAAATCCAAGAGAGACTAACAGACCTTCAAGGAAAGTTTTAAATACGGAATTCGAAGACGTTCCAATATTGCATGATAAATGCGGAACGCCTGATTGTTGCGGAAAATGTGAGACCGCGACAGTAGAACCAGTTAAATCTGCCCTTAGCTCAGTTGGATAGAGCAACAGCCTTCTAAGCTGTGGGTCAAAGGTTCGAATCCTTTAGGGCAGGCCAAATTAAAGAGAGTAAAATGAATTCAATCACTGCAATATCCGCACAGAGTGGTGTGTCAATGCAAAGATGGCAAACACAACAAAATCAGATTGCAGAACAACAGCAAATCCGAAAGGCCCAAGATTATGGTCACGGTCATGCACTGTATCTGAAGGTAGAAAACTTGCGTCGATTCAATAGAAAACTTGCGATATTATCATATAACGCAGATGGTACTAGGAATATGGAAAGAGTCGATGTTGGTACAATATTGGATAAGACCTTATGAAGACTTATATACATGTAAATCAACATGTCATACGTTCAAATAAAAAACACGGCAAAGATGACCCTGTTCTTACTGTTAAACGTGGCAAAACTAACACATATTGCCATGAAGTTGAGATTAAGGGAACATCTAAAGTAAGATATGACGGTGGCGAGAAACCAATACTAGGGTGTGGTGCGAGAGTAGTGATAGAGACCACAGCCGATGTTGAATGTTTTACAAGAGAATCGTCGGATATTGAAAATAATGCTTGACATTCTTACCAAAGTATGTCATGATCTATATCTAATGTTGATGGTAATTTCGCAACATGTGATAAAAGAAGGTTTAAATTTATCATTAAACTGGTAGTAATAATACCATGAGGAGATAAATAATAGTATTCGTTGAAGCGAATTGATACTGGACAGGACGAGGGTGCGAATCCCTCCACCTCCACCATAAGTACACTACTTTGAACTAGAAGTGGCAAAGCTACGAACAAACTAAGTTACTTCCAATTGGAGGTTACGCAGAGGAAGATACTGCAAGTAGTGTATTTTTGATGGGGGTGAATTAGGAATCGACTGACAGGGCAGATAAGTGGAGAATCGGTTAGCAAGCTACCGTAAACGCAAGAACTAAACTAAACGCAAACGATAACTTTGCACCTGTAGATTTTGCCCTAGCGGCATAATTTTACTGAGTATGAGTTCCACTTGGAAACAGAACGGACTCAACCAACTGAAGTTCCCCACAATGGGGAACGATTTAAATAATTGTCTAATGGAGACTATATGACTACTCAAACTCAAACTCAAACTACTAAAGTTGTTAATGCACTACTTGAAGGTGCAGAACTGACTGCAAAGCAAATTTCTGCCCGTTATGGTGTCAAGAATGTTCGTGCTGTAATCAGTAAACTTCGTACAGAGGGTTACTCAATCTATCTAAACAAACGCACATCTTCGTATGATGGTAATGCCTACATGAAGTACATGATTGGTACACCAACTCGCGCAGTAGTTGCTGCTGGTTATGCTGCCCTTCGTGGTGCATAGTAGTTAGACGGTGACTGATATAGTTTAATATATTTTAATATATCATTGATATAGTTTAATATATCAGTCACCAGAGAGTATGGGTTCCACTTAGTAACAGAACGGGCCCCTCAGAATTTGACAGTGATGACGTATCTCTGGGAGTTGCGTTATCATTTTAATTGAACTATTGGTATGGGTTCCACCACACATCGCTGACCTTTGAGTCAAAGACGATGAAGAACGGGCCCAATAATTTATCATTAAATAAGGCGAAAAACTATGAGTAATATTATCATCCCTTCTAACCCAGAAGACCACAAAAAAGTTCGTGATTGTCTTGAAGAGATTAGTAACTCCTATACGCGAACTGAAGGTGAACGAGACTTCGTTAAGGAAGCAATCGAACACTTGTCGGAAGAAGTCGATATCCCCAAAAAAATCATTCGAAAGATGTCACGGATTTATCATAAACAGAATCTGAGTGAAGTCGCTGGCGAAATGGAAGATATTGAGGCGTTGATGGACACTGTTTCAGTAACTCCATTTACGATGAGCGAGGAACATGACGAATGAGTGAAGAATCTGTAGAAGAATTGACAATGGAGAGTATATATTCGATATATCTGTCAATGTCGATGACCTTTCTAGATGTACATCAGCGGTCACCATTGGAACTCGGGGCGATTATGAATGCATTAGCAATGACTATGTATCGCACAACTCTCAATGAAGAGGAATATGAACGTATGTGTCAGACGATATACGACAATCGACACAAAATCAAGACTATAAATCCGACTGCTGTTGATGAGACCCCGCCACCTGATACGATTCTACATTAGAGCTTGACACTAGTATAGTGGTGTGGTATAATACCTGTATAAATTGATGGAGATGTTGTATGATGTATTGCGAATTGTATCGCAAACAGTGGGTGTATTTTGATGATGAACTAGGGTATCGGTTTAAACTGAAAGACCCTAGTATTCACAATCAAGAAACTACGTTAGTTAAATTGTCCCAAATCCAAGTTTTGAAGAATGAATCTGATATGGAGACCAAGGCTCTGAAAGAGTTTGTGTTGAAAGAATGGTTCGTTGGTGAAAACGACGAGATAAGGGATAAAAAGAACGCAAAGGTGCGTGACAGACGCGCAGCTGCATCAATAAAAACTAAAACTAAATCAGAAACCCCTAAATCTAATCCTGGCTTTAGGGACATATTTGCAGGAGTACCCTCATGAAGAAAATGAAACAGAATCTGGCGTTGCAACGAAAGCGCCGCACTAAGCAACTCAAGCGAACTGCTCAAACTAACTTAATGCGTATCAAAGAATCTAACATGAAGCTCAGTCTGATGCGTAAAATGAAACTTGCAAGAAAGATGTCCGGCAGCATGCCCAACTTCAGCGTCGAGACCACCAATGATTCAACTGGTGAGGTCGTATCCCCTGAGAGTGTTGTTAGGTCGGATGAAATTGTAGATATTGGAGGTCAAGATGTCGTGGGAAGTGGTAATGATAGTGTTGTTCTTGATAGTGATGGTGATTCGCCTGACGATTTAGTAGTGAAAGAGTCTGAGGCTAGTTAACATGCTTGTTACTATAGTTACTTGGGCGATAGGAAGTGCATTACTTAGTTTAGGTCTGATAGCACTTTATATCGGAACGCATATCAAGGAAGAGCAACGCCATGGTCGGCATCTTCCTTTGTTGTGGGAAGATGGGGGAGCTTTGAAGGAGTACTTTGTCGAGAAGAGAAAGACTTTTGATAAGAGTAAGGTAAAATACTTTGATGGTGACAATACTTAAATGAAAATAAAAGTAGGCAATTATCCAAATAGACTAACGTGCAATATACATACTCGACATATGAGAAAGAAGTATGGCTTCGACTGGCCAAGCAATCAATCACATGAAGACTCTGTACTAGAATCTATTGAAGACGGAGTACAGAGCGTGTACAATATGTTTAACTGGCTATGGTTAGACAGACGTACACAAAAGATTAAAGTACGCATTGACAAGTGGGACACTTGGAGTATGGACTATACTCTTGCACATGTTATACATCCTATGCTAGTACAACTCAAGGCTACTAATCACGGTTATCCAAGTGGACTCACTGAAAAGAAGTGGGATGGCATTATGGACGAAATGATATGGGCGTTTGAACAAAAATTGCGAGACAATTGGGAAGGCGACTATTATGAGTACAGAGAACTAGGATTGGAAGAAGACAAAGACCCTGACAATCAAATCAGTCTTTCGGGCATTAAACTTGTATGGGAAGACCCCGAAGGCAGAGCTGCACATCAAAAACGTATGACAAAAGGTTTCAAACTGTTTGGAAAGTACTACGAAAACTTATGGGATTAACTAAGCTTAGTGAAAATAATGCTTGACATTGGGCCTATTATGTGCGATCATGTATACATAAATTGATAAAGGACTAAAAAATGATTGCAGTAGAATTTGCAACTTATAAAGAGTATTGTACAGACCGCGCATCAAAAGGTTTGCAAGTATTGCCAGAATCTTTCTGGAATACACTGAAAGGCAATTCAGTGACAGTATCGTGGGAATTCAATACCCCGAACTTCTCTGAATTTGGCATACCACAGTAAACAACTATATATTAGGGGATTCTTATAAATTCCCTTTAACTGGTAACAAGGTATATAATTATGGATACGAAAGCAGAAAGACAGTTCAGACCAATGATGTATTTGGACTACAATTTTAGACAACTTCCAGAAGGAAGTCTAGAACAAGACAAAGAACTCACTTTGGAGTCTCTTGGTTTTGAAGTTGGAGACATGTTGCGAGTCGAACAAACGGATGATGGTGCAATTGTGTACCGATTGATGAAGTAGAAAGGTAATAGATAATGATTCGTGAAAGAACGCCTGCCAGTGAGATTGTAATTGACCTAGACGGCCCAGACGGCAACGCATTTAGGTTACTCGCAGCTGCAAAAAAATATGCACATTGGGAACGTAAGAAGGTTTCCCAAATTACAGCAGAGATGACTAGTGGTGATTATACGCACTTGGTCAAGACCTTTAACAAGTATTTTGGTCATCTGGTAGTACTAGAAACAACCCAACAAGAACTCTTAAACGAATTATCCTAACTCAGACCCCCTATTGGAACGATTGATTATGATTCTGCAAGAATTTAAAAACATACTTGAACACAACGATGTCTGTCACGCACCCACAACTGCGTTTGCCCACTCTCATTATTGGCCATTACCCACGGCCACATATGTCTGTACATCAGATGTAGGTATCCATAACAGGCCTGTCGATATATTCTATTGTGACCCTGACAACCTCAGTAATGTCGAAGTAGGCATGAACGGTCTTTATTATACTCTATGGGAGTACAATGGGGAAATGTGTAGCACCACATACCTTCCACAAACCATAGAAGACTATACGTTTGGTATGATTAAGGATAGAGACGGCAAGTATTGGTACTCGCAATGTAAAGACGATGCGCTGTTTATCGATGGTAGTAGGGTTGAGGGTGGTAGAGATAAATGCATAGGTGAGGGTGTAGAGAAATACAAATTAATGGGAGGAAAGTTTGTCAGAGTCATTCAAGTCTTCTGCTAGACCGATAGCAAAATTTCAGAGGAATAACGAAAGGGCGAAGGTTGGTACTGTTGCTCGCAATGAGGTATTGCAAATATTCCTAGATGATACTGGGTATTCTGGTATCGTATGTGCGGCTGATGATATGGAAAATCAGCTCAAACAAAACAGACTCATATTCAAGTCGAGAGAGTTAGCACTTGGTTACGGACACGCATGGTCAATTGGCGAATTATAATAAGAAGGGTGTATGTGGCACACAAAAAATGCCGTTGTTTGGTTGATGAGAGTTACAATAGCGGTATCGATACTCTTAAATGCGATAGCTGGTGGGAGGAACAATCAAACACTATCCGCAAGAATGTGGGAAAGAAAGATGCAGGACAAAATCCATATTGTTCCATTTATAGATTGGTTATTTAAATGGGAGCAACAACAGCATTGTTATGCATCATGGATTAAGTGGACTGTAATAAACTCGGCGATTAATCATTACGAAGACATATCTGATTATGTCACGAAAGGAACTACATTATGAGTAATTACGATATACAACATCGGCCAGTATACGATACAAAAAAAGTAGAGAATCTCTATACAGAAAAGGATGGAACGCCAGTGAGTTATGTATGTACCACTGATTTATTGGCGAGTGACCAGCCGGTGGATATATTCTATCGTTCTACACCCCATCCAGAGTTTGGCAATTATTACTTCGGACTGTATACGAATCATTATGCCGAGAAGGCACAAATAATGATTACGAATGCGGATATGGTAGAAGATTTTGAGTTTGGCATGATTAAGGACGAAAGTGATAAATACCATTACAGTCAATCGCACCATGATTGCCGATGGATTGGTGACAAGATGATTGATGGCGGCCGCCGGTACATTCGTGCAAGTGGCGGAGTTGACGAATTTAAGATTAAAGATGGAACGTTTATTAAGACTAGCTCTAGAAAGGAATGAAAATGAAACCAGAAACTGCTACGACTTTAAAAAGAAAACATAAGGACTTGGATGACCAGATTAAACAGGCATACAATGAAAGATTGCCGCAGAATGATTTGGTCGTATCTCAACTAAAGAAAGAAAAACTCATTCTTAAAGATAGGATGGATAAATAATGTCATTAATACCAGAGATTCGGGATTCATTTGTAGTACCACACATCCCTAGTAATATTGAGTATCAAGAACGGACGGTAAAGACAACCATTAGAGTGAATGACCATACGCAATATGAGAGTGTCTTCACTTATGACAAGTATGGTAGATTGATAGAGAATGTCATACGCAGACATGAAATCGGCGTGGTCTGATGGAGTCTGTACAAACCACCAATACCAGCTGGACAGTGCTTGTCCAAGAGGACGGAAAGACCAAGGAACTCTTTATAGAATTTCCAGAAGGTGTTCTCAACCAAGTAGGCTGGTCAGAAGGCGATGATTTAGAATGGATAGACAATCTGAACAGTTCCTTCACAATAAGGAAGAAGGAATGAAACCAAAACTTGAAGAAATAGCAGTACTCAAGCAGTCATTGGCACAAGAGGTAGAAGAGAAATATAATGCATATCAGCGAATTATGCATTTTCAAACTCTCTATGAAGAAGAGAAGGCTCGAGCAAACAAACAGTCTATAGAACTAGAAGAGTTAAAGGCCTTTCTTCGGACTTCTAAGGACAACACATTTAATCACTAAGAGTTTCTGTGAAGATCCGCCGGTTACTCTAGAGGACGTATGAAAAAGATTTGGATTATTTGGAAACATGCCTTAGGTTCCTTTGACGAGGAAGATGGGTATGACGCACAGAACGAGAATAGAATCTCATACATTCGCACATTTATAGTCTTGACCAATGTCGCCTGTGCGTATCTCATTATGTTCAACATTATCTGGGAGTGGATGAAATGAGAAAGAGATGGTGGCGAATATGGGCAAAGAGCCTCGGTGAGAAGGTTGGAGAAACAGATTCTCAGGCGGATAAGATTGCAGTCATAAGAACAATATGGTGGTGTACACATATGTTAACATGTTTTGCAATTATTCTGAATGCAATTGCAAATCACGGTTTGGGATTATTAGGTATATGAGTATAGACTCAATGAATCATCTCATAAGCAATGCCGAGATGCAACAGTTTCGATTGTTGAAAAAGATACTATTACATTCAAATCCAGAACGATTCCCCGATGCATATTTTATATGTGGTGAAGGTGGCGATGTAAATGCAAGTGGGTTACCAGAGTCAATACTCATATGTCCATCATTAGGAAGTGAGATTACAGTAAAATATCGAAGAGTTGATACAGCCACATGAAGAGTCCAAAGAAAGGTACTATAATTATACACAATGAACCTGACTTCAATAGAACGAATACAGGTAAGGTAACACAAGTATTATCAATGCAATTTACATATGAAACAGAAACAGGTCAAACACGGTTCTGTCTATTCAAAGAAGATTGGAAAATAGTTAAAAGATGAGAAGGGGTAAGGCTAGACCTCCTTCAACAGTATCAAGTCCATGTATCAAAGTTTGTACTTTTGATGATAGTGGAGAGTATTGTATTGGTTGTCTTAGAACTGCTACAGAGATGCGTGATTGGTATACAATGACTGATACAGAAAAGAATATAGTATTAGAGAGGATAGAAAATGAGACATAAATATCGTAAGTATCAGTTCCTATTAGCTAGAAAAGGTACTAGGATAGACATCTTTGTGTGATGCTCTCTTTTAAAAGGTTTTATGGTCTTTCCCCTTAATGAAAGGCCCTCTAAAACCCCCTCCATAATTTACCATAAATACCCACTTATTCCCCTTTCCGTTGCACATTCGAAAATTTCAGTGGTTTACTTAATCCGCGCCGCTTTTTTCGGCAGGAAGTCTTCGAGCGCTCATAATAACGCAAATATATTTCAAATAATCACAAAAACACGCAATAATGCTTGACAATACTCTCATAAAGTGCAATAGAAATAATCTCAAATAATTCTCAGAAAAGGCTTGACAAAAATTCGGACGTATGTTATAATGACTCTGTACTTTGTTAATAATACTCTATAGAGTTTCTAAAGAATGCCAGAAGGATTAGGAAATATGTTAAAGACTGCTCAAGTTGCTGCTAAGATTGTATCACGATGTGAGAAGTATGGATGGACATACGAAGTAAAGAGAGATTCTATACTTACTATCTCAAAGGCCTTTACTCCTAATGATACTGATGCTCTCGTAGAGTGTGATATGGAATACTACTCCATACTCTCTGAGTTACCCATGTGTAGAGATGGTTCTGATTGGGGTACTGATTGTTCTGGTGTTGGTGCATTATCTGCACTGAAAGAAGGATGTTTTGTTATGAATCGCTCTGGAGGTAATAAGAATATATTGAAATTATTATCGAAAAGTGCTTGACTCATGGACATATATGCGGTATAATGGTAGTACAAATTGAGTTGAGAGAGAAATATATTATGACTGAAGAACAAGCTGTTGCAAAGATGCTAGAACTGATTCGCTCTGAAGGCGGTACGTCTGCCTGTAAGAAATCTTCTGATGGTGGAGCCAACTACATGTTCGGTTACCTTCAAAGCATGATGGTCGCAATGGCCATTAAATGCCCCGAAGTGCTTGAAGAAGTTAACACTACGATTGATTGGATTGAGGCAAAGGTATAATGTATATACTAAGACTATTAGACAACGACAATCAAGTGCAGACTCATATGACATGGCCCACGCGAGTGGATGCCTTGAACTACGTCTGGGACAACTTTGAACGTGGTGTTGTATGGGTCGATGTCAATGACCGCCCTGCTGTGTTGAATCACTGAATGATAAACCTTCCTACTGTATGTGGATACATCGGAGCAACACTCATGGCGATATTCGCCTTCTGTATGAACCCTGTTATCGCCATTGTAGGACTTGGGTTACTCACCGTTCAGAGCTATAGTGTGCGTCTTTGGAACTTAGTTGCATTGAACGCCATAAGCATTACTGGGTTCGCGACTCAATTAATTTAAAAATAATTCAGAAAAGGCTTGACATTTCCTTCTAATTGATGTATTATGATCATATAAGATGATGAATAGAGGTGCAGAAAGATGCAGTTAGTAATTACCACACAATTCATGGAGAACTATGCCGCGCATAACGAGGACTTTGAGCCTGGCGTGAGTGAGGACTATTGGAAGTTTAAGGGTGGAGACACCTATGTTGTTGAGCTGGGTGAAACGTTTACCTATGGTGAGTCTCAGCCAGAACTAGAACAGATGGTGGAACAGCTCAAGAAGTTGGTTGAGCATTCTTACTGTAGTTCTAGGGAGTATGTAATCAACTGGGAAGTCATTGGGACGAGTGAAACCGCTTGGGAAAAGTGGGAGACTCCGTGGACTTGTACTGAGTTGCTTCAGAACCAATCGTTTCGTGGTTGTGTTCGGTGGTTGGCAAAGCGGTATGTTCCTGCCGAGAGTTACTGGAAGGAAGGTATTGCTGGAAAGCATGAGAGTTATCTCATGACTGCGGAAGGTGGTCGGGAACAATACGCCCATACTTTCGAAATGGCCGAAGGTATTGCCGCGTAAAATAATGCTTGACATTCTCTTTGTTCTAGTGTAGAGTGAGAGAGTAGAAGATATCCTAGTAGAGAAAGATAAAATATGTCGTATGATTATGGGTTTGACTTAGATAGTTTCGTATCTGATGTAGAGACAAAAGAGAATGAGAGTGGTGCGTGGTTCAACCAGCAGCTGACCGACACTCCTAAATTGGCCTCCGATATTGATGCCGAGAAAGACGAAGAGATGCAAGTTCTTTGGGAGGAATTGAAAATGTACTCTTCGTAGGTCATTATGAGCTATCCCCCCCTTAAAACTGGGTGTCACTTTGTTTATGTTGGTTCCATTATGGGGGGATAGGCAGTCCTATAGACACCCCCCTAGAAACTGAGAGATGTTTCAAAGAGTCTTAGATAAAATTTTTTTTTGAGGTGGAAAAACTCCAAAAAGGTCTTTTGAAGGTATACATAGATCTACGCAGTTGCAACCTCTTTAACATAAAGGTACTACCAATGGCAATGAATCAATTACACCAGATGAAGACCATGAATCAACTTGAAGACGATATCATGGAATGTTGGAAGGTTACGGATGACCTCAAATTCTTTGTTCAAGAGTTATTAGATAGTCCGTCCAGATTGACTGATGATGAACAAGCCAATATATTATTGGGTATGGAAACACTTTACGATAGAAAGTTCAATAGACTTTTCGAAAATTGGAGTTCGTTACTCAAACCGCAACCAGAATTAGAGGCAGAGTTTATGACTCCCTATGAGTTTGGAGAACCTACACTAAACCCTGACGATATTATATCATCACTATGAGTAGCTACTGGATTAGTTGTGATGACGTTATAACCAAAGAACGTAAACATTTTGAAGTAGACCATTCAGTCTATGTTTATATTAGACAGTTAGAGCATAAGTTGAATCGTGCAGAATTGAGTCTTGAGAATGAGAAGGATGCAGGATACGAAGAACGCAAAGAACGGTATGAACGAGTAATGGCAGGACATCGTTCTCAATTTGAGTTTAATGACGAGTTTGGCGATATGAAAGAACTGCAAAGCGGTATTGCATTGTGCGATAGAAGATAGAGATGTTAGAGATAATTGGATTCATCACTGTAGGTTATTTAATCTTCAAATTCGCACCCTTAATTCTAGAAACTGGGTTTAAGTTCGCTGTAATTTGTTTAGGATTCGTAGCGTTTCTTTTTATCTGTGCGTGGATATGGGGTTCTATTATGGTATCATATTACGCATTGTTATGAATATGATGCCTAAGTCATACGCCGTTCGCGAACAAAAAAACTACTTGACAACTCACCACCAGTGTGGTATAATGTCTTAAATCTAACACCTAACAGGAGAATATAAAATGTCGGACAACGAACCACCAGTAGACCACACCAACGCAAAAGGCGACAACCTTTTTGACATGACAGAAGAACAAATCGATAGATTCTATAAAGATATTGAAACATCAGTGGATGAACCAAGTCCACCTACAGATCCCAGCACTGGACTTCCTTACAATCCTCAGTACTTTTTTAAGTGTACAGAACAAACCGCATCTGGCACGAAAAGAAATTCCATCTCCCATGAGTGCGAAACTCTCCACGAAATTCTTGAAGTATTCGAGCAGTTTCTTCAAGGTTCGGGATTCTCTTGGGTCGAGCCCGGCAGTATTCAGTGGGTGCAGGAAGAAGATGACGAAGATTCAAATGATGATTTAACGAATCATTCACGGTTCTTATATGGGGCATCTCCAGAGTGGGAACATGATAATGTCTGGAATAAGTCTTCACCATTAGACATGCCAATCGCCTTGGATGAATATCGCGAAAGGTATGAGTTACGTCCCAACGAGACTTTCGGAGTTCCTGTAGAACGTGAGATGGTAAGTCCGAATCAGACGCAATTCAATTTCGACGCACAACCAGAGATTCCAGAACATATAGAGAATATTCCAGAGTGGCAGTCTGAACTGGACAGATTGAATGCACTGGATGATGCGCTTTTCAATGAAGTAAAGAAAGATGACTCAGATGACTCAGAACCCGAATGGTCACCCCAACCATGAACTTGCTACAAAAGAATATGTGAATGATTTGGTGGAAGAGGTCGTTCTCAACATCAACACACGACTTGATATGATAACTGATATCATTGCAAAGATGAACCACAACATGGATGCACTCTATGAAATGTTGGGTGAAGATGATGACTGAAGAATCACAGGAACGATACCACGAATGGATTCTTCGAAAGTTGAGAGAGGAAGACCCTTACTTAACTCCAGTGAGAAACAAAAAAGCGGATCCAACCTCTAGCGCGGATCTTAACAATCGGTCAAAGGATATGGAATGAATATTGAAAGAGAACCTAAGTTAAATTATCATGATGTTCTTATAAGGCCGAAGAGGTCGAAGATTACCTCTAGGAAAGATGTTTCCCTAGAGCGTCAATATACATTTATGCGGTCTGACCTTAATATTCGGCCAGAGTATGACGATTCCCCTGCTGGTATTGCTACAATATTTACTGGGGTTCCTATCATGGCGGCAAACATGGATGGAGTTGGAACGTTTGAAATGGCCGACGAACTCATTAAACAAAAAATCTTTACTTGTCTTAAAAAGGATTACACGGTTAATGAGTTGGTCGATTATTTTGACAGTCTTGAAGACAGACATCAAGAAAGGTCTGACTTCGCCGCAATGACCATTGGTATCAGTCATGCAGACTTCTATAAGTTTAGTGCGGTGTATGAACAGACTGATGGTGCGGTCAATTATATTTGTATCGATGCTGCGAATGGATATACAGAGAGATTTGTTTCTTATGTCAAACATATGTCCGAAACGTTTCCTAAGATAGTCATTATTGCAGGGAATGTTGTTACGGCAGACCAGACGCAAGAACTCATTCTCAATGGCGCACATATCGTTAAGGTCGGTATCGGGCCAGGCAGTGTATGTACTACTCGCATTAAAACTGGAGTCGGATATCCACAATTGTCTGCTGTGATTGAATGTGCAGATGCTGCTCATGGACTTGGTGGTCGTATTATTGCAGATGGTGGCTGTGCCTGTTCTGGAGATGTCGCAAAGGCATTTGCTGGTGGCGCAGATTTTGTTATGTTGGGTGGTATGTTGGCAGGACACCGCCAAGGTGGTGGTGAGGTAATTCTCAAAACTTATGAAACAAACGAACTTATATACGAACTAGGTAGTCACTTCGATAAACATACAAAGAAAGTTAAAACGAAACAGTTTGTGCAGTTCTATGGCATGAGCAGTACGGTGGCAAATGATAAACATTCTGGTGGTCTGAAAGAGTACAGAAGTAGTGAAGGTAGGGATGTAGAAATTCCATATCGGGGAGAAGTGGAACACACAATACAGGATATCCTTGGAGGTCTTCGTTCTGCATGTTCTTATGTGGGTGCGACTCAATTAAAACATCTCTCCAAGTGTACAACCTTTGTCCTTACATCGGCACAATTTAATAGTGTCTTTGCAAACTTATAAATAGTAGTAAATCGAGGAATTAAGACTTGTCTGGATCAACAGTATATGCATACATGGTTATGCCTCCACTCATATATTTTCGCACGTTGAAAACACAGGGTCGGGGTGATGTAACACCTGATAGTTTTATGAGGTTTACTACATCTTTAGCTAACGCCAAAGTTCAGCAGACTTTTCTACAAACCAATTATGGTGTTCAGTCTGATGTTATTCCCATCGCAATTGAATTACAGCCAGGAGCAGATATAGAAGTGTCCTTAGAAATCTTAGAAGAATTTGACGCAGTAATCGGTAATACGTCAACAAACAATTCGGTTATTATTAGAGACACATCTCTTCTACCACCGGCATTGTATACTGCAAAAGAACTGACAACCACTATTACGGCCGAAGGTAGTAATCTATACTTTACTGAGCAGAGAGCTAGAGCCGCCCTCTACAATGCAACTTCCCCAATTCCGCTCGGCAACCAAGGTTCGCCGACTCTTGGAGACAACACAGGAAATATTGCAACCACTGGATTTGTTCAAAGTACTATTGCGGCATTGGTCGATGCTGCTCCTACGACATTAAACACTTTGAATGAGTTGGCTGCAGCTTTGGGAGATGATGCAAATTTCGCCACCACTATTGCAGATAGTGTTGCATTGAAGGCAAACACATCAAGTTTATCCACGGTTGCGACTACAGGTCAATACACGGATGTAATTGGCACACCAACTCTCGCGGCTGTTGCATTATCTGGGTCTTATAACGACTTGTCTGCAACGCCGGCTCTACACGCTGTTGCATTATCTGGTCAGTATTCTGCACTAATAAACGCACCAACTCTACACGCTGTTGCATTGTCTGGGTCGTACACGGATTTAACAAACGTGCCGGCTGCTGGTAGTGATGCATCATACGTTCAAGTGACCGCATTCGCCACCCACGACACTGAAATGGATACTGGATTTAACGCGGCTGGTGTTTCGCGAACTCTAGGTTATGTTGCAAATACCTCTGCGAACTATACCAATGCGGCAACAAGTCTTCTTGATGCAGACAATAAACTCGACACACAAATAAAAACTGTTGCGGATAGTGTGACCGCATTGGCAACTGTTGCAACTACTGGCAGTTATACAGACTTAATAAACATACCCACACCACCAGCACCTACCTTTGCTGCATTGATAGACAAACCGACAACGATATCTGGATACGGAATAACTGATGCATTTGATGGTGCATTTACATCATTGACGGCAACACCAACTACAATCGCTGGTTATGGGATTACTGACTCCGCCCCCACCTTTGCCGAAGTAACACATAAACCAACAACAATTTCTGGTTATGGAATAACTGATGCAGTGACAAGTAGTAGTGCAACAGTTTTTACCAATAAGTCTGGAGCTATATCTCAGTGGACTAATGATGCAGGGTATATTACTGCAGCTGGTGTTACCTCTAATGTAGTTTCCGATACAACGCCGCAGTTAGGTGGGGATTTAGATGGACAGCACCATACCATTACTAATGTAACTATTGGTGATTCAACGGAATTTCATGGTAACATACTTTTAACAGGAACAGCTACAGTGCATGAAGCTTCGCGCACGATAGATTTTACTGGTTTTGATAAAGAAAGCACTTCAGATTTTACTGATAGGGCATACATAAGACACACTGTAGGTGTTGGTGGTCATGCGAATACTGTACTAGAAATTAGTTCTCTAAATGACGCAGCTGATGGTATAGCCTTTACAACACACGCTAATAGTTTACTTAGGCATAATGGAAATGCTATATATTCGGAAGGACATAAACCAGAATTTTCTGAAATAACATCCACTCCAACAACAATAGCTGGTTACGGAATCACTGATTCAGCATCAACTGGCAGTATGGGTATCGTTTCAGGCACCTTCCATCAGTCAACATCAGGATACATAACGCACTATCCATACAATACATCCGCTGGTTCAGCGGCGAGTTGGGCTTCTTCCGATTTTATCGGTAAGAGTTACTTAATGTGGCGCAGTGGCCACGACGAAACACAAAGAATGGTTGTAGGAGACTCTAGTGGTGGATTGACAGTGGATTCCTCTTCTGGTAATGTCACTTGGGTCTGGATGGGATTTATTGCTCAGTAAAAATGTTTCATATAATATACATTGTAAACTATATGAAACATTATAGACTATAATGTACTACACATGTTACATTTAAAGAAATTATGAAAACAATGATAGGATACTATAAATGAAGTTTAATTTTAAAAAAGAACAAGTAAACGAAATATTACACCGCTCAGATGCCGATGAATGGTTCGATGCTATGGTAGTGATGTTTCCGAAGTACGACATTACTACAGAAACTAGAGTGGCAGGATTCATTGCTCAGACCGCACATGAAAGTGCAAACTATAAAGTACTGAGTGAGAATTTAAACTATTCCGCGAAAGCATTAGACGCCATTTTTGGTAAATATTTTAAACGCGCCGGGATTGATTCTGGAAAATACCACCGCCAACCAGAAAAGATTGCTAATCGGATTTATGCAGGCCGCATGGACAATGGAAATACAGCATCTGGTGACGGTTGGAGATTCCGAGGCGGAGGTATTCTACAACTCACAGGACGTTATAATTATACGAAGTTCGGTAAAAGTATTGGTATGTCGGCCGAAGATGCAACCGAATATGTCCGTACCAAAGAAGGTGCGATTGAAAGTGCATGTTGGTTTTGGAAAGAAAATAATATTAACAATTATTGCGACAACAATGATATTGTCGGCATGACTAAGCGAATTAATGGAGGAACCATTGGTTTGGCAGACCGCAAGAAACATTATGCACATGCAGTAGAGGTTCTTGGTGGTCATATGGTATTCGCCTCTGCCGCAAGTTCTTCTGGTGATGATGATGACGTTGTTTATAGTCTTGTTCGCAAAGGGTCTAAAGGTGATACCGTAAAACTACTGCAAGAGGCACTAGGTATTACCGCTGATGGAGACTTTGGAGAAGGTACTGAAATGGCACTGAAGGCATGGCAACGCGAAAACGATTGCGTACCAGATGGTATTGCTGGCCCTCAAACACTCGGAAAATTGATATAGAGGGGATTCAAAATGGTGGAAAAAATAATTGGGTCTATGACCATAGACGAACTGGTTGAATTACTGAAAAGTGGCGGTATAGATGCTGTAGAAGTTGTCAACGGTGATGATGAGATAGTCGAATTTGGAATAAAACATGTCTCAAGTGTGTATTTTAGGAATAAGACATGGTTTGACGGTTCGAATGCAGAGAAAACTGCTCTCCAATTGGTTTTTGCTCTAAAAAGTCACTAAAAAGGCTTGACATTTGTATATATATGTGAGATCATACATGTATATTTTGGGTTGGAGTCTAAAATGAACATAATTACTGTTTCTGGTGGTAATGTTGCCGAAAAACGAATGGTAGAAGATATAGGTTCTTGGTGTATCAAGAAACTCCTTCCCCGATATAGAACTATTGATTTGCATTTCAAATTAAAGAAACTCCCACACGGCGAGTATGGGTATTGCCAACCAATAGACGAAAAGTGTAAATCTTTTGTAGTGATTGTACAGAGAGGTCTTAAACTCTTTGACATAATTACTACAGTCACGCATGAAATGGTTCATGTAAAACAGTTTGTTCGAAAAGAACTTGAAGAAGAGTGTGGTAGACAGAAATGGAAGAAAAAATTCATTTCCGAATCCACGGAGTACCGACAGCTTCCTTGGGAAAAAGAAGCATTCAAGTTACAAGATGAACTTGCAATAGAATGTTTAAAGGATATATATTCAGATGAATACTAATCACGAAAATTATAGAAAGCTGTTCCCCGAAGTAGAATCAATAAGTCAATTCGATGTGTTTTTGCATCACTTGTTCATTGAGAACACCGCAGAGAGGAAAGAATTCGGTCAGTTACCGTTTTCTTCTGCTGAAGAGTACTATAACTCATGCAAAGCATTTGTTGATGAGTTGTTCGAAGCGGAATTGCAAGATAATTCATAAAAGGCTTGACATTCGAACGTTTATGTGCGATCATATGTATGTAAAATGGAGAAAAAAATGAAAAACTCAGTGTTAAAAACATCAGTTGCAGTCCTTGCGACATTCGCAGCAGGATTTTGTGCAACCCCAGCGGCAGCGGAAACAATCCACGCGAAGGTACTATCATCGTCACCCATATATAAGAGTGTCGTGACTTATGCACCTCAACAAGTCTGTATGGATGAGGTCGTATCCCACAATACCCAAAACCAGTACAACAATAACGGCGGTATCATTAATAGTGGTGTCAATGGAATCTTTGGAAGTACTCAGGGAATGATTGGTGCAACTATCGGTGGAGTAATTGGTAATGAGATTGGTGGAGGTCGAGGTCGAGACATCGCAAGAGGTGTTGGAATTATCCTTGGGTCTCAGATTGGAAACCAACGTCAACAACGTTCTAGTACTAGATACGGTTCACAGACCATACAGAAGGTCTGCCGCACTGTTACTACTCAAGGGGTAGAACAACGTATAGATGGTTGGAACGTCATGCTAGACGTAAATGGCCGGTCTGTATCGATGTATAGTCCTTATCAGCCAGGCGAATACATGAGTATCAATGTTAATCAATCTTATTCCTTCCAATAATGTGGTATCTGGTAGTAACACTAACCCTGTCCACAGGTGGGTTTAAACATTACGCACTAGGTTCTTTCGATACAGAACAGGAATGCGTGTCTGAACTGCGACAGTCCATTAGGGCCGTCAGTCCAGTAGAGACTTTAAACTGCCTACCCTCATGGCACAATATAACTAAAATTACAATATAAGCGGGCGTAGCATAGTGGTAATGCGGTAGGTTTCCAACCTATTGATGAGAGTTCGATTCTCTCCGCCCGCTCCACCTACCATCAAATCAAGACATAGACTGTATGCGTAAAAATCATACAGTTTTTTTTGTTTATGTGTATAAATAATAATGTAACAATCATGTTACACCCAAATGGAGAAGAAAAAACTAGTGAAACTCGCGACTTTGAGTGGTTTAAAATTAATTGAACAGTTTAGTATGGAAATATTGTGTGCGGTGCATCTACTTGTAATGTTGTTTGTAATATCGCCGTTGATATAAAGTCATAAATCGTGGGTTTTGGATTTTTTATTACTATAAATACTTTTGGATATACTTCGCAATACTGATTAGGTGATTAATGATATTACAAGAAGAGTTCAAAAAGTACAATAGTATTATAGGTCGAACCGAATATACAAAAGAAACGGCAAAGCAATTAGCTCTTTGGTGTTCTTTAGTATACAAAACCGATGACAGAGATTTTTTTGAAGACACTCTGTCTCATTATACAAAATCAGATTATAAATTATTTGATAATGATGGGACAGAGGCATTGTGTCTGAAGACCGGCAAAACAATCATCCTTGTGTTTAGGGGAACAGAACCTAACGAAATGAAGGATGTTATGGCCGACATCAACATAATTCCCAGAAGACCCGCCAACGAAAAACAAGGAATAGTGCATAGCGGATTCGCGCTTGCACTAGATAAAATCTGGCCCCAAGTAGAATCATACTTGGATGGTATTTATCAGGAAGGTGACTGCATTTATATAAGTGGTCATAGTCTTGGAGGTGCGCTAGCCACAGTTGCTGCAGCAAGGTCGAAGTATGTATGTCAAGTATATACATATGGACAACCTAGAGTGGGCAGTAAAAAATATGCCGATAACGTCAAGTCTAGAATCTATAGACATGTTCGCGGTTGTGACATTGTTCCCAGCATCCCTTTCGGTATTGTGTATAAACACACTGGACTGATAATAGTAGTTGACAAGCTAACGAAAACGTGTTATAGTGTTCCTAGTGCTTCAAAACTTGCAAGGATACGTTTGGGGCAATACTGGAAAAATATATTATCTATTAGTAATCTGGTGGGAGACCACGATATTATGGGATACTATAGAGACATCAACTAACAAGGTTAAAATTTTATTATGCCAACATATACTTTAGAACATAAAGAAACAGGCGAACAACACGATGTATTAATGTCGTGGAATGACTTTGAAGAACACAAAAAACTTCATCCACAGTTAAAACAAGTAATCACGCAAGTGAATATAGGAGACCCTGTAAATCTGGGTCTAAGAAAAGTACCGACAGAATTTAAGGAGAAAGTACTAGACAAAATCAGAGCCAATGCGCCCGGCGCAAGTAAAATGACCTCAAGTTTCGAATGACCAACTTGATTGAATCCTTATACAATGGTTATAGAATGATATTGGTCTTAACCAACCAAAAGGACAACATCACATGGGAAGACAAAAATCAGTCGCTAAAAAACGAGCACAATTCTCACATGCAGAGTCACATTTCAAATTGGATGGTATCATACCATTAACCCCGAACCAAGAAAAAACTTTTAAAGAGTATTCAGAAGATAATCATTTATTTCTTCACGGTGTAGCGGGAACAGGGAAAACATATATATCGTGTTATCTAGCGATGACCGAATTAATGCAACCCAGACCAACATATAAAAATTTGACCTTAGTTAGAAGTGTTGTGCCGACTAGAGACATTGGATTTTTGCCAGGCAATGAAGATGAAAAGGCAGAAGTTTACGAAGCACCATATAAGTCTATATTTAATGAGTTATTCCGCAGGGGGGATGCATATACCCTTTTGAGGAAAAAGTCGGTAGTGGATTTTAAGACCACATCGTACATCCGTGGTATGACTTTGAATGACACTATAGTAATTGTAGATGAGTGTCAGAATTTATCTTTCCACGAATTGGACTCTGTTATAACACGAATTGGAGACAACTGTAAGATTATATTTTGTGGTGATTTCAGACAGAGTGATTTTAATAAGTCTAATGAAAAAAATGGAATAAATATATTCATGGATATCATAAAAAACCTTCAAGACATTTCCTTCATTGAATTTGATGAAGAAGATATCGTAAGGAGTGAGTTCGTTAAATCCTATATTATACAAAAACTAAAAATGGGTCTAGTCTAAAGGTATGGAGACAAAAGAAGACAACGTAATTGACGCCACAGAGCTCTTCGAAATGAGAAGATTTCATGGCGTCAAGAACGTGAGTCAACTAATAGATGCCGCAGAACGAGAAGATTTTTCGGATGACATGTCCAAGTCCATGATTGATATTCTAGTTCAGATGTTTGATGAGTATGATTTTGATGTTGAAGACACGAAAATGATTGACGATTTAACATTTATAAATATAATCATACGAGCTGTTGTCGATAGGCAATTGGGTATTCCAAATCCAATTTGCCTCGACATAGACAATGCAGTAGATGCATGGAAAGACGTAGCAGAAATGCAACAAGAATTTACAGAAGACGTATTAGAGTGTTTTGTAGAAACAGAAACGGACGAGAACAATGAAATCATTTAGTGAATTAAGAGACTCCCATCTAACCGAAGACTATTTGCAGTTGGACGAAAAACTTGTCATTGTGGGTAAGGGTAAAAAGTACAATCAAGTAGTATTTCTTGCCGGCGGAGCTGGTTCTGGAAAGGGGTTTACTATCCAGAATTTTATGGAAGGGAATAAATATAAAATTCGTGATGTGGACGAATGGAAACGTCTTGTTATGAAGGTTCGTGGACTAAAAGATGAAAATGATGAAATTGCAAATCTCGACTTGCGGAATCCAGATGATGTTGCCAAACTGCACCAAGTAGTTGATGATATGGGAATCAAGGACAAGTCATTTTCGGCACTGCTGAGAGGGATGTCTTCCAACACCAGACCCAACATATTATTTGATGTTACTCTTAAAAATCTTGGCAACCTCACAAAAGTATTACCTTCACTTTTGGAGGCAGGATATCAACCAGAAAATATTCATTTAATTTGGGTATTGACAGATTATTCTGTATCAGTAAAACAAAATAAAAACAGAGCTCGAATTGTTCCAGATGACATCTTACTCCAGACCCACGAAGGTGCGGCGAACACAATGGTAAAAATTATCGAAGGTGGTCTTCCATCTGGAATGGACGGCGCATGTCATGTTGTCTTGGGTGGGAAAGAACATACAGTTGTATACACAGACAATAATGGCAAACCCCTTACTGACCGTAAAGGTGGGGTTATTGTGAAAGACTTTACATACTTCACTATGAAAAAGGAAGGCAAACCTATGCTGTCGAATATCAGTAAAGGTAAGGGTGGAACTATAACTGGTGACCTCATCAAAAAGAAGTTATATGACGTTATTATGAAGAAAATCCCAAAAGGACAGACGTTAGCGAAATTAATGGACAAATAACTGCGATTAACGCTTGACTTCTTCATATAGCTGTGGTACAATACACGCAGAAATGGAGAAATTATGTTTAATCATATTAAATTTGATAGTAATGGTTTAGAAGTAAAACGTGTAAACGTCAATGGTAGTCGGATGTATGAAACGGCCGACGGCAAAAGATATCCCTCAATAACAACAGTACTGTCTCACTTCACCAAAGATGCCATAATGGCATGGCGCAAACGTGTCGGTGAGAAAGAGGCAAATCGTGTATCGGTCACTGCATCTCGCAGGGGAACCAATGTTCACCAGATGTGCGAAGACTATATAAACAACAAAGATTATAAGGAAGGTCAGGTCTTTAGTGACATAGAAGATTTTCTTATCCTTAAACCAGAACTAGACCGTCTTATTACTGATGTCTATTGTCAAGAATGGTTTATGTACTCTGACCACTTGGGGATAGCGGGAACATGCGACTGCGTGGCTCTTGTAAATGGTAAACTATCTATCATCGACTTCAAGACTTCTAAGAGGTCTTTAACTTTATACGGTGGAGACAAGTTGAAAAAATACTATGCACAGTGTGCAGGGTATGCAGTCATGTTTGAAGAACGAACAGGAATACCTGTTTCGCAAGTTGTTATTATTGCTAAAGTTGATGGTAAAACTGATGCAGAAGTTTATATCGAAAAACGTGATAATTGGATTCATAGTCTAATTGACATGATAAAGGTATATAAACAGGACAACGGATTAACGCCATGAGGAAGGAGTTGTGAAAATGTGGTTTTGGATAATTCAAGTGATTGCAGGGAGCATTCTTGGAAGTGCAACAGCAGAATGGTTTAGGAGTACTAGGTTGGGTGTTTGGTTTTTCAAGAAAGTATCAGATACATATGACTGGGCTGCTGACCGATACAATCTAACAGTTTTGGATAGCGAAAACGCATGGAAAAAGAAATACCCCAACATATCGTATAAGATTGAAGAGTTAGAAGACAAAATTTGTACTCTTGAGGGCAGACGCCCACCCCAACGATAATCATATAAATAATTAATCGCACCATTAAAGGCTTGACAATAGGATAAAACTATAGTATAATGGTCACATCAATTTAGATAGATGGAGAAGTTATATGAAATTTTTATCCGCAGTCACGGCTGCTGTACTTCTTGTCGCACCCATAGGACAGGCAGACGCATTTACTCAACAAGAACTCATGGATTGGACTGACGGAGTATCACTAAAAGAAGAATTGACTTGTCTTTCAAAGAACATATATTTTGAAGGTCGAGGCGAGAGTATTTTAGGTCAAGTCGCAATCGCATACGTCACATTAAACAGAACGGTAAATAGCAAATTTCCCAGTAGTATCTGTAGTGTAGTTTACGAAGGTAAGTACAAAGAAAGTTGGAAAACCAAAAGTACCAGAGACCCATTTGACGCAGTAATGATTCCTGTACGAAACAGGTGCCAATTTTCTTGGTTCTGTGACGGCAAGTCTGACAAAATACTCGATCGACAAGCGTGGAAGAGGGCTGTAAACGTTGCAACATCTGTTCTGATTGAACACTCAACATTAAACCATAATGATCCCACCAAAGGTGCTATGTATTACCATGCGGATTATGTAAGTCCAAGTTTCCACAAATTTAACCTAACCCCCACTAATGTAACTATTGGTAAACACATCTTTTACAAGGAATAACGAGTATATGCTAAACACCAAAAGTCCCAAAGAATTCTCGCAAGAGATAGAAAGTTTTGCGAAGGAAAACAGTATGAATTATATGGATGCAATTGTCGAATATTGCGAGCAACAGAGTTTGGAAGTGGAAGTGGCTGGTGGTCTATTGTCTCCTATACTAAAAAAGAAAGTTCAATATGAATGTGAGAAACTACATTTACTGCCAAAGACATCCGAAGAACTCCCACTATAGATGAGATTGATAATGTCGGGTAAAAAGATATCAGATTTTGAAGCATATAAAATCTATATCGCTATGAAAAGTCATTTTCAAGGTGACTACGATTATAAAGTATATGGAGGCAAAACGTCTGTCAAAATAGATTCATTCGAAAAGAGAAACGACAAACTTACCTTTTCTGAACTCGCAAAAAGATTTGATAAAAAAGGTCTTGAAGAATTTTTACTTGCCACATTTCTTAATGTCACATCTAGTGGAAATCTCGCTCTTGCGAGAAACGAATTTATGTGGACAGGCAATCTATTAGATGATGATACATACGAGGCATTCACCTCTTGGAAGAAGCGAGTACAAAGTATATCTTACTTGTTCAAGAACGACACAACAAACCTTTTGGAGTCTGCCATAGAAGAGGAATTGAGTTTCAACCAAATACTGAAGTCAGTTGATGGAGAATATCCATTGATTATGAGATTAGAACGTCGAGGAGAAATATCCTTGGAAACTTTAGTAATATTTGATAAGATTTTTGGATTCTTGGACAGAGTTAAAATCAACGATACGACATACTGGCCGTTATATAAAAAGAAGTGCCAGAAGTATTCTGCATTTTTGGATATAAATAATGAGTACTATAAATCAACACTGGTTGATATCATGGTAGACGATTTCTACGAAGATTATGGTAAACATTTAGGGAAGTAGTCAATGATTGAAACAATCTTAACGCTAATAACTGCGTTATCTATTAGTGGTGTTGCTGCATACTATTCAATTTTCGGACTTGCAAAGATATTTGCTGCTGCGACAATACCAATCATAATTATGGGGAGTGTGTTAGAAGTCGGCAAACTTGTCACCGCATCATGGTTGTATAGGAATTGGGGAACTGCGCCACTATTGTTAAAATCCTACTTGACGTTTGCGTGTGTGATGTTGATGTTGATAACATCGATGGGAATATTTGGATTTCTTTCTTCTGCACATATTGAACAGACCTCAATTGCAGAACAGAACGTTGCAAAGATAGAACGTATTGATGACCAGATAGCTAGACACCAATCTAAGATAGAAACTTCTGATGCATCTATCGATAAGATAGAGAACACCGATAGAAATAATAACGAAGAAATTAATACTCAGATCACGACAGAAGAATCTAGAATATTAAATATCCAAAATAAGTATTCTGAATTAATTGATGAACAAAACACAATTATTGAAACATCAAGTAAACGTTTGGGACTACTGGATGAACTGATATCTAGAGATGACGTACAGGGTCTTCAGGCGTTGATTGGTACATCTGTTGATGGAAAGTATGGTGAGGAAACTGCTCGCAAGGTAGAAGAGTTTAGGGACAGAGAACAAAAGACCGTAGATGCGAATGTCGGTGTAGCGAGAAACACTATTGCGTCATTGCGTGTCAAAGAAGGTTCTGAAATACAAAATGTGACAGACCTTATCAGTAGACTTAGAACTAATATTGGGGTCAACACCAATGAAGAGTTGGATAGAACCCGAATAAAGGCGTTGAATGATTCTATTGTAGATTCTGAGTTAAAAATAAGAGTACTCACTGATGAGAAATTTGATTTAGAAAATGAATATCGCAAAATAGAAGCTGAGGTTGGCCCTGTCAAGTATATTGCGGAGTTTGTTTATGGAGATAATCCAGATAGACAAATTTTAGATGATGCGGTGCGATGGGTAATCTTTGCGATTGTTCTTGTGTTCGACCCACTTGCGGTCTTGCTCATTATTGCTGCAAACATAAACTTGGCAAAGTTGTCTGCTGCAAAGAAAGAAAAAGAATATATAGATACAGAACCGTTGTCGGAAGAACCGTTGTCGGCCGTCGAACAAATTCTCATGAAAACTGAAGATGGTTGGGTCAGAAAAGATAAGAATGACCCTGTACGAGAGCGGAAAAGTGCCGCGAATTCTCGGATGGAAAAGAGAAGTAAAGAACTCAATAAACACATAATTGATAAGGAGAGTGACCAAAGTGGCGTATAATAGATGAAGAAGTTTATTATAGGTGTATTGTGTACAATCTCACTTAGCGTCTCGGCAATG
>TARA_B110000483_G_scaffold242295_2_pt1 | contig 81851 bp, 70 predicted proteins | sample TARA_B110000483 | Tara Oceans TARA_B110000483 (sample SAMEA4398176) | marine metagenome | biome: Polar Biome; feature: [SRF] surface water layer (ENVO:00010504); material: water (ENVO:00002006), including particulate matter (ENVO:01000060) such as... | depth 5 m
CATAATAACGAACTAAAGGAATATACCAGCGTTATCACTGAGGAAGCCGATCGTCTGCGCAACCTAGTCGATCGAATGTTAGGACCAAATCAACTTCCCATCTTCGCTCCGATGAATGTGCACGAAGTTTTGGAGCGAGTTATAACTTTACTCTCCGCTGAGTCCGCTGGGAAAATACGGATTATTAAAGACTACGATCCAAGCTTGCCAACTGTGATAGGTGACCTGGAGCAGTTAATTCAGGCCGTGTTAAATATTTCCAGAAATGCCATGCAAGCACTGCTGGAAGCCAGTACTAAGGATCCGGAAATTTGTATTCGTACACGCATTCAGCATCGACACACCATTGACACTATTCAACATTCACTGGTGTGCCGAATCGATATTCTGGATAACGGACCGGGCATCCCGGAAGATATTCTGGATGAAATTTTTTACCCGATGATTTCAGGGCGTAGCTCTGGAACTGGCCTAGGACTAACAATATCACAATCAATCATCAACACACATAAAGGTATGATCGATCACAATAGCGAGCCCGGCCGTACGGAATTTTCCATATTTTTACCGACGAAAGTAGCAAAAGACTAGCCATTGATGAATACCAGACAACTTCAATATAGATTTAGGGATATTACTTATGAGCACTAACCGCTGCGTGTGGATCGTCGATGACGACAGGTCCATCCGCTGGGTTTTGGAAAAAGCACTTTCTAAAGAGCCCTTTGAAGTAGAGTGTTTTGAACACGCCGAAATGGCCCTAGCTCGCCTTGAGACCAAACGGCCGGATGTGATCATTAGCGACGTCCGTATGCCGGGAATGGATGGCATGGCAATGCTCAACCAAATTATTGAAAAAACGCCGGGATTGCCCGTAATAATTATGACCGCCCATTCTGATTTACAGAGCGCCGTAGATGCTTATCAGGGCGGTGCCTTCGAGTATTTGCCAAAGCCCTTCGATATACACGAAGTAATCAGCGTAACCCACAGAGCTTTGGAACGATCGCGCGAGAATGCACCTAAATTAGAAAAAGCACAGGCTAACAACAGTCCCGATATTATCGGTGAAGCGCCTGCAATGCAGGAAGTATTTCGCGCCATAGGTCGACTTGCTAATTCAAATGTAACAGTTCTTATCAATGGTGAATCCGGAACCGGTAAAGAACTGGTCGCACGCGCCTTGCATCGGCATAGCCCACGAAAAACCCAGCCCTTTGTTGCCCTCAATATGGCGGCCATACCAAACGACTTAATCGAATCAGAACTCTTTGGGCACGAAAAAGGTGCATTTACGGGCGCGTCCGCAAAACGACAGGGGCGTTTTGAGCAAGCTGACGGTGGCACTTTATTTTTAGACGAAATAGGCGACATGCCGGCTGAGGCCCAAACTCGATTGTTACGCGTACTTGCTGACGGTGAGTTCTATCGCGTTGGCGGTCATATCTCTGTAAAAGTGGATGTGCGAATAATCACTGCCACTCATCAAAACTTAGAAGCTTTGGTCGAAAATCACCAATTTCGGGAAGATTTGTTTCACCGACTAAATGTAATCCGTATACACATTCCCGCTTTGCGAAAGCGAACCGGAGACCTACCCGCATTGACTAACTACTTCTTGCAACGTTCTGCGCAAGAGCTGGGTATGGAAAATAAGACATTGTTCTCTGATGCCAGCGATTTCTTGGAGCAACTACCCTGGCCCGGAAACGTTCGACAGCTGGAAAATATGTGCCTATGGTTAACGGTAATGGCGCCGGGTCGAGAGGTACATCTGAATGATTTACCACCCGAGCTGCTAAATTCAGATACTAGCGGTGACTCCTCCACAGGTGCACAGAGTAACTGGCACGAGCTGCTTCAAACTTGGGCAGGTAAGGCCCTAGTGAATGGCGAAGAAAATATTTCGAAAGCTGCAACCCCAATGTTTGAACGAGCACTTATTAAAACTGCCTTGGAACATACCGCTGGACGAAAACGCGAAGCCGCTGAAATATTGGGTTGGGGAAGAAATACGCTAACGCGTAAACTGAAAGAACTGAAAATGGCAGACTATTCAGAGGATAAAATAGGGGCTGCCGATTCTTATTAAATAAAAAAGGCCTCCTAAAGGCGGTCCAGCTCACCTTACTGAATAGTCTCATCTGACGGCGGAGATTCTTCGCTCTGCTTCTGCATAGCTGCTTGCAACAAAGCATCAAAATTTATGGGAGCCAATCTCAAGGGCGGGAATCCAGCCTTTACGGCAAGATTATCGACTGACTCGCGTGCGTAGGGAAAAAGTGTCGAGGGAGCAACTGAGGCTAATACTCTTCGTAATTCAGGATCGGGGATATTAGCGGTACGGAACAATCCGGCTTGCTGAATTTCAATTAAAAAATACACAGCCTCGCTCTCTTTCTCTTTAACATTGAGAGTGAGAGTGAGTACCACCTCGTGTAATCCTTCTTCGAGCGTAATTTGCTTGGTACTGATATCCAAGTTAACGGTCGGCTGCCATGTTTTGAAGGCTTCAGGCCCCCGCGGGGCTTCTAGAGAAATGTCTTTTACATATATTCGTTCGATCGCAAATTGTGGCGCTTTGGATTGCGCTTGATCAGTGACGGTTTCTTTAGTTGTTGCGTCTTCAGCCATCTTATTAATCTCTAATGAATTCGATTTATTGTGTACTTGATGTAACTCGGACTTTATTCTTTAAGCTCTTTATCCCTTCAGCTTTTTAGTCCTTTACGAGGGGTAAATTACTTCCCTGCCATTCTGCCATGCCGCCTTTTAGCCGGGCTGGAGAGTGCCCCATGCCCATCAAATGTTTTCCTACGGCACCTGTATGTTGGCCAAACTTATCAACCAAAATAATTTGCTTGCCACGGCTCTCTTCTAATTCAGAAGCTCGGTCAGATATTTTGCTGTGGGGAATATTTACAGAACCGGCTATATGACCTGCATTAAAATCTTTCTTATCGCGAAGATCTAACACTATGCCGGTATCGGCATTTACCGCCTGAGTTAACTGGTGGTATGACACGGAGGGACCACCTTTAGAAGATTCGCGCCAGACAAAGGCGTAAATCATAAGCAGCAATAGACTAACTAATATCCATTGCTCGCTGACAAAAACAAATATTTCCACACTAATGACCTGCTGCTCGATAGGCGCGCAAGTATACACAGACAATATCTTTTCTTGAATGATGCTTTGCGAATAGCCATGATTCAGATCGAGCTCTAAGTCGATTAATAATGTTTAAGTTTTATACCTGCCTTTTGCTATGTATTTTGAGTTTTTCAGCCCTGTCGCAGACAGACGAAAAACTCGACCAACTCCTGCGCGAGATTGAAAAACTACAGACAGAGTTGAATAGCTATCGCGGGCAAGTTGACCAAGTTGAACAACAACTTCAAGAGCAGGAATTATTACTGGCTCAAAACCATAGACAAATATTTAATACCGAGCGCGCTATTGTTGCATCAGAAGGCCTTCTGGGAGGTTTATTGGATCGCTTGGATCAACTTAAATCGCAACGCTACGAGCAAGAACAGCAACTTCGCCAGGAAATCACTGTTCTATACCGAAGTGGCCGGCAAGAACCCCTAAAGCTCATACTAAATCAACAAAACCCCGCAGTATTTGGACGTATGCTGCACTATTACCAAGCACTGGCGGAAAACCGCCAAGCCAAAATTGATGAGTATCTTGATACAGCAGAAGCCCTGAAGCAGACAGAGATTTCCCGGGCAGAAGAGCTTAGGTATCAGGAACAATTACTGGTCAACTTAAACGGTGCGCGCTCCTCCCTAGAAAATCAATTTGCCGAACGCGAGCGCTTGTTGGCGACTCTGGAAGGTTCTATCGCTACTACCCAAGAGGAAATTGCGGCGAATCAGGCGAATCGCGAGAGGCTAGAAACGCTAGTACGCAATATAACCACCATGACTGAGCTTTCCATGCTAATAGATCAGCGACCATTCTCGGAAATTCAAGGCCAATGCAAATGGCCAACTCAGGGCCGAATACTGGCCTCTTTCGGCAGTCTCCGTACAGGTAATATCCGCTGGGACGGCATGATGATCGTATCTAGTATGGGTAATCCCGTGCTCTCTGTACATACAGGAAGAGTGGTTTTTTCTGACTACTTACGTGGCTATGGCCTTTTAGTAATAGTGGATCACGACGACGGTTACCTTACGCTTTATGGCCATAATCAAACCCTCTTTGTAGAAGCCGGTGACTGGGTGCAATCTGAACAAATGATTGCGCGGGTCGGAAATAGTGGTGGACAGCGTGATGCGGTTTTATATTTCGAAATTCGCAAAAATGGAGAACCTACCAATCCAGCCAACTGGTGTGGATAATGGATTTCTTGTCGTTTTGATAGCAATATAGGTTTTATGAATAAACAAATTAGACAATTATTGACGATGGGCCTCTTATTGCTGCCCTTAGTCGGCTTGAGCCAACAACCTAACTCTTCTACTAGCTCTCCAAGCTCGGCCGAAGGACAAATGTCTGTTGAGGACCTGCGGATATTTGTACGGGTATTCGAACAACTTCGACAAGCCTATGTAGAAGAACTCAGCGACGCAGAGCTATTTGAAATGGCAATATGGGGCATGCTCGCCGAGCTAGATCCTCATTCTGAGTTTCTAGACTTAGAAGCCATCAGCGAATTAGAGGACTCTACCGAAGGTAGGTTTCAAGGTATTGGCGTTGAACTTACTATGGAAGAAGAATACCTAATCATAGTCACTCCCATAGATGGTAGCCCTGCCCAACGCGCAGGCATTGAGCCCGGCGACATTATTTTGCGCATCAATGGTGAATCTATCGAAGGACTATCTTTTAGGCAGTCCTTACAGAAACTCGATGGAAAATCAGGTGAGCCTGTTTTGCTAACACTCGACAGATTATCAGAACGAAATGCAGTCGAGGTAGAGCTTGTAAGAGAGCGTATCGCCGTTGAAAGTGTGCAATCACGTGTTGTGGCTGAAGATATAGGCTATTTACGCATTGCTCAGTTCCAGCAGGATACCGGTCGCGAATTCGAAAAAGAGCTTCGAGAACTTATTCAGGACAACCCTCTCTTGGCGGGACTGATTATTGACCTTCGTAATAATCCGGGAGGCTTACTGCACAGCTCTGTTGAGATTACTGATTTATTTCTGGATACTGGGTTAATAGTTTCTACTAAGGGACGACTCGAGTCTTCCAATCAAGAGTTCTATGCGACGCCCGGTGAGCTGGGAAATGAACTGCCTTTAGTTGTACTAATTAATAGAGGCTCGGCATCTGCTGCAGAAATTGTAGCTGGGGCCTTACAGGACCACGAAAGAGCCATAATCCTTGGCGACACCAGCTTTGGCAAAGGATCGGTTCAGGAAATACTAAACGTCGACAAAAACCGTGCCATAAAACTTACTATTGCGCTTTATTACACGCCATCCGGACGCTCTATACAGGCTCAGGGTATATACCCGGATATTCGTGTAGATAAAGGCAGTATAGATTGGGATCGAGACGAAAATTCGCTTACTGAAGCGAGTTTGAGCGGGCATTTAAATAATGCATCTGGCTCTAATTCTAGTGCGGGTGCTGATGCTAATGCTGAAGGGCCTGAGTTAATTGGGATGCGGGAAACACTATCAGATATTGAAGATGTGCAACTCGCCCATGCCGTTAGCCTCTTGCAGGGCAATCAGCTGTTAAATCGACAAGCGCGATAATACCTCTCTTACTCCAGCCAAATTTCTAGACCGTGAATTGCATTGCGGATATCCATTGAATATTCACTGATTTTATTTGTGCGGCTGCTCTAAAATCCCAGGCAGTGGTAGCTGAAGGAGAAGACCCGGCGATAATTATGTCGTCTCGATAACCACACAAACCGCGACCAAAAAAACGGTGCCGAATGGATTGCACAAAAGCGGAATTTTTTGCAGATTGGCCGTAATCTGTTGCTGCAAAGCTTCGTCCTGATGCCATGCTTCCTCAGGAAAACTTAAGGCTTTCTCCACGACCTCGGCTAAATCGAAGATATCCAGGCACCGGTGTATTTGGGTTATCCACATAGAAACTATTTTCGGCCATTCAAAGTCAATTTCAGAACAAAGTTTTGATCGAAGGAAGTCGACCTCCGCCTATTCCTGTCAAAAGCATATAATGCTTCACTGAGCTGGCACCCCAGTGGAATTTACACCCAGAGTGGATTGCATTTTTATGTCCGAACAACCCGGTTTTGGCCGAATAAACAAACTAGTGGTCACCGACATAAACTCGGATGGTATCCGCTTGGATTGTAGTAATTTGGATGAGAAGGGAACCGGAGACTGGTCCTTTGAATACGTTGTACTTCCCAAGCAACAAAGCCTAGAGAGCATAAACCCTGGAGATGAAATCGATGTATTTCTATATCTCGACTCCAAAGACGAATTAGTCGCGACTACGGAAGAACCCACTATTCAAGTTGGTGAATGCGCCTACTTGAGAGTGCTGACTACCGGACAATACGGAGCATTTGTAGACTGGGGACTTGCTAAAGACTTGCTGCTTCCTCACTCAGAACAAGCCTATCCGGTTCGACCTAATAGTAGCTACGTTGTATATGCATATTTGGATGAATCGACCGGTCGTGTTGCCTGCAGCACTATGCTCCATCACTTTTTGGAAGAAGAAGCCAGCAGCTGGCTCAAAAATGGACAACAGGTAAACTTACTTATTGCGGCAAAATCCGAACTTGGTTTTAAAGCGGTTATCGACGGCCATAGTTTAGGCCTGATATTTCACGACCAACTGTCCCAGCCGCTAAAATTTGGTGATCGAATGAAGGGCTGGATTAAAAACATTCGTGAGGATGGCCTTATAGATTTGAGTACAAACACACTGGATGACAAAACCAGAAGCGCCTTGAGCGAACAAGTTTTGCGGATAATCAAGGAATCCGGGGGGCGGCTGGAGATTTCAGATAAAAGTTCTCCAGAAGAAATTTATCGCACCTTTAAAGTGAGTAAAAAGAATTTTAAGCGAGCCATTAGTGGCCTATACAAACAGAGACTTATTCGTATAGAACCGAACCATATAGAGCTGATTTAACAATTTGAGGCTAATATTACGGCGGCTAAATCTATTTTTAGGAGAAAAAGCATGACAATTAAACACGACAATATTCTTGGCACAGTGGGCAATACGCCTGTTATCCGAATTAATAAACTGGCACCAGCTCATGTAAATATGTATGTGAAATCTGAAGCCTTTAATCCGATGGGTTCGATCAAAGATCGGCTGGCTTTGGGAATAATTGAAGACGCAGAACGCAATGGCACTTTAAAACCAGGACAGACTGTTGTTGAAGCAACTAGCGGCAATACCGGAATTGGCTTGGCCATGGTATGTGCACAAAAAGGCTACCCCTTAGTCGTAACTATGGCTGAAAGCTTTAGCGTGGAACGCCGTCGATTGATGCGTTTTTTAGGTGCAAAAGTTGTACTCACCCCAGCGGTAAAGAAGGGTACGGGCATGTTAGCCAAGGCTATTGAGCTCGCAGAAACTCATGGTTGGTTCTTAGCCCGTCAATTCGAAAATTCCGCTAATGCCGACATGCACTCCAAAACAACAGCGCCGGAAATTCAGGCCGCCTTTGAGGGAGAACAGTTAGACTATTGGGTTACCGGCTACGGCACCGGAGGCACGCTAAAAGGTGTTGGCCGAGTGCTCAGAGAACAGAGCCCAAATACCAAAATAGTGGTTTGTGAACCTGACAATGCACCTCTTCTTGGAAGCGGCGAAAGACAAGCGTCGGTAGCTGTGGGCGAAGCGCCAGAGAGCCACGGGGCCTTTCAACCTCATCCTATGCAGGGTTGGACTCCGGACTTTATATCCAAACTTACCGAAGATGCAGTTGACGACAAACTTATAGATGAACTCTGCGCCATTCCGGGCGCAGATGCGATGCAGATGTCTCGAGACCTAGCTCGGAAGGAAGGGATTTTTGTTGGCATCTCCGGCGGAGCAACCTTTGCGGGTGCATTACAAATTGCTGAAAAGGCGCCCGGGGGGAGTAATATACTTTGCATGCTGCCGGATACAGGCGAGCGATATTTATCTACTCCGCTATTTGCTGATATTGATGCAGAAATGGATGAAAGCGAAATCACAATATCCGAATCAACGCCCGGATTTCAGTTCTAATAAGCTGCTAATTTTTTAATATGTACGGGAATACAAATGAATTGGAACATCTATCTCTCCGGTGAGATACACACGAATTGGCGTCAGCAAATCATTGATGGCTGTGCTGAGCATCAATTGCCTGTAACTTTTGCTTCCGCGGTAACGGATCATGCAGCAAGTGATGAAGCGGGTGATCACTTAGGTGCTGAAACTGACAATTATTGGCGAGACCACAAATCAGCCAAGGTAAATAAGATTCGTACCCAGACCCATATTGAGAAATGCGATATCGCTGTGGTGCGATTTGGCGATAAATATAAGCAATGGAATGCAGCCTTTGATGCCGGCAATTGCGCCGCATTGGGCAAACCCTACATTACCCTGCATGACGAAAGCATCGTGCATGCCCTAAAAGAGGTTGACGCCTCTGCCATGGCCTGGACAACCTCTCCAGCCCAAGTGGTTGAAATACTTAAATACGTTATAGCTACATAGGGCTCAAAACCGAGGATCGAAAATGACTGATGACAGATTGAATTCAAAACTCGCGCTTTCTCTGGTGCTGAAAAGAATGGGTGTTGGCATTGTTTTCTTTATCTGGACTATAGACAAGCTAATGAACCCGGAGCACGAAGCTCGTGTATTCGCCGCTTTTTATATGATCCCCTCTCTAAGCGTTGCAGTTTCATATGCCATCGGCACTGTATAGATGATTGTTGTACTTGCTTTTTTGACGGGTGCTTTTAAACGCTATTCCTATATGGCAATTTTAATCATGCATTTGATTTCTGCCCTTAGCACTTACGCTCGCTATTTCGACCCTCGGACTGGTACCAATCTGCTGCTCTTTGCCGCCCTTCCTATGCTAGCCGGCTGCTGGGCCAGATGGTCTTTGTGCCATCAGGATACTCTTCAGTCAATTGACGCTATGCGGGCCAAACGCTAGAAGCACAATAGTTCCTATAACTTTGAAAATAGAAGCCACCAATTTAGTTGACCCCACTATCAGCTGCAGCAGTTGCCCGGCCAAATGTTGCAAGCTGGAAGTTCTATTAATCTCAGATACGGGTGTGCCAGAGCGTTTTATTCAAACGGATAGCTGGGGCGCAGAAACAATGACAAGGCTAGATGACGGCTGGTGCGCGGCGTTAAGTCGCGAAACCCAGCTATGCACTATTTATGAACATCGCCCGATTATATGCAGAGAGTTCCAAATGGGCAGTAAGGAATGTATTTTTGAACGTAAGTAACTATTCTTAAAATGGCCTAGTCTGCTCTGTTAAACGTAGTCACATATTCTGCACCATTTATGAGCTCTACACATTGAAAATCTCTTATCTATCTATGGCATATTTAAGCTCCATCTATGTATAATTATAGAAGTACTTAGCCTGTCGAATCACCGAAATAGAACACCAGAATGATTAAAAATACCTCAGATCGCTACGGGATAATTGCCGTCTTGATTCACTGGATTATGGCGCTGGTGATAATTGGCATGCTTTGTTTGGGCTTGTGGATGGTTGAGTTGGACTACTACAGCCCCTGGTATGAAACCGGGCCGGATATCCATCGCAGTATTGGTATTCTGATTTTTCTGGCTTTGATATTCCGTCTATTCTGGCGACTTACCAACATACAACCCAAACCTGAACCAAAGCTTAAAACCTGGGAAATCAGAAGTGCGGCTGCCGTTCACTGGTTGCTTTATATATTGATTATATTGATTGCCACAACGGGTTATCTCCTCTCAACTGCCGACGGCCGATCGGTATTAGTCTTTAACTGGTTCAGCTTGCCTGCTAAAATCACCTCTATCCCAGACCAAGCGAATTTAAGTGGAAGGTTGCACTACCTGCTGGCCATATCTTTAATGGTCTTAGCCGGACTTCATGCTCTTGCAGCGCTTAAACATCACTTTTACGACAAAGACAAAACATTAGTAAGAATGTTTGGGAAATCCGACCGCTGATTAGTCTGGTCAAAAATTATTTATATTAAACTGAGGAAATCATGACATTAGTAAGAAATTCTTTTATCGCCCTAGCACTGGTTTTGACAGCTATATCCTATGCGTCTGCAGATGACTATCTAATCGATACACGGGGCGGTCACGCTTCTGTCAATGTCAAATACAAGCATATTGGGATCAGCTGGTTAACCGCTCAATTCGAAACTTTTAGCGGAACGTTTAGTTATGACCCCGTCAACCTCGCAGCCTCATCAGTTAATGTTGAGATCGATGTTACCAGTCTAAATTCCAATCATGCCGAGCGCGATGTGCATATAACTGGCGATCGCTATCTAGATGTGAGTAATCATCCTCGATCTACTTTCAACAGCACCAGAACTGTCGACACTGGCAACGGCAATCTAACTGTTTATGGTGATCTAAGTTTGCACGGTGTAACTAAGGAAGTAGCTATTGAAGCATCGCTCGTTGGATCAGGAGAACTTAGGGGCGGTTATCGTGTTGGCTTAGAAGGAACCACAACGCTTGATTTGAGAGATTTTGGATACGAGAATTTCGGGCCTACTCATATGGTTGAGCTATCTATGTATCTGGAAGGTGTGAAGCAGTAAGTTTTGTTCTTCCATAAAAAAAGGCCACTCTTGCAAGTGGCCTTTTTTTTAATGCGCTTTCTAATTAATATCTAATTAAGAAGGCACAACGTTATTTGCGCATGGTCCTTTTTGACCTTGGCCTACTTCAAACTCTACCGCTTGACCGTCATTCAGGGTTGCATAGCCGCCGCCATTCTTAATTTCTGAATGGTGAACAAATAGATCTTTTCCGCCGTCTTCCGGAGTAATAAAACCAAAACCTTTATCTGCGTTGAACCACTTAACTGTACCTTTACTCATAATGCTTACTCTATTTTTTGGTGAAATTTATGTTATCCCGCCTCGAATTCACCGTTTCGAAGTGAGAATAAAGTTGTGTTTGGGTAGCTTGATTCACTTAGAAGTCTTGCTGAACCTCGACTAGAAATCTTCCGCTTTTTGCCAATAAATGACTAGCAGATCTTGCGCTATAGATATCAAAAAATATGTCGATATACCTCCCCTTCTTTTACTCAATTATCGATCGTTTAACCTGTAACGAAAATATTGAGCTCGAGCATTATATAGCCCAGATTGACCTTTTGCCTTGCATATTTTTAATTTTTACTCATATTCATGCGATAAAATTGACAAGATAATCCACTCAACATGGAGTTATTTTGTTCAAAATTGCCCTGCTTGTTAGGTAAATGTTTACTTAAACAACAAAAAATAACTCACATAAACCCTTGTTACTAAAAGATATATAGTAATATTTTATTGTATTTCAATTATTTCATATCTGAATATAATCTTTAATGAATTAGCTCCAAATCCCAAAAAAACAAAGATGAATTAATGTGAATTTTTCTAAAAAAAACAGAATTTGTATGACTCTCTAGTCATAATATAGCCCCCTTTACTAGGTTTTTGCTTCCTCATATGGAAATATCAGCATCGGGGCTCGGATAAAAATCTGGCATATTTATCTGCCTAATAGATAGATATCGATCAGAAATATAATAATAAAAAGAAAGGTAAGTGGTAGAGTGGTAATTATGATTCGCGTTCTTTGTTTGTGTGTTGCGATGCTGTTTTCGCTTAACACTGCTTATGCCCAAATGGGTGGCGGTGGCGGTGGCGGTGGCAACCGGCTTGCGTCAGCTTATATTCCTCCAGATGTTGAGAAAGAGTCTTTGATTTTTTCGCTTCCCGCTAAGTGGTACCCATACTATAAAACCACAGAGGCGAAGGTAGATACTTTCATTTTTCCAACTGGCCAAGAACCCACCGACTGGAAAGAAGCACTGCAAATAGAGCGATACTTAACAACTCTTGGCGTTACTGATGCCCGCCAAGTCTATGCGGCCAGAACTCAAGGCACCAATTGTTCAGAACACAGTGTGGCCCTATCCAAGGAAGCTCCAGAAAATGGTTACTCAACTGCACAGTGGGTCGAGAACTGCTTCCGTGAAGATGGATCTGTCTCCGTCACTTTGGCAAAAACCATTCTCGGCAACGATCAACTCTACATAGTTACTAAAATATGGAAGTACGAACCATGGGATTCCCATATATCAGAGTGGGAAGATTATCTAGATGAAGTATTTGTGTGTGATCCAAATACCGGTACTAGTCACCCCTGCAGACCTCCGAACCGACAACCTGGTACCAGGCCGGGTGGTGGTATCCCTCCCGTCTCGATAGAATCTAATCGCTCTTTGCCGAATCTTGCTGCTCTTCGTGATTAGGTAGCCTTACAAAGCATCTAGTCTGCTCCTCAACTCAGCGATTGTGGCTTCAATCAACTCAATATCTAACTGCAATGCAATGCCGTCACTGGATATCTTTTCTAAAAGCTCTCCGACTTCGTCAAATTGCTGATTTCTGAGAATTTTGGTTGCCGGGCCAAAATTTGAGAGTTCGCTCTCTACCCTTTCAATCTCATTAGTAAAAAGAAAAAGAAGACGTCTCGCAGTTTCTAAGGTGCTTTGAACGTCTCCAGCTAAATCCGTGGATTTTAACCGCAAAAGATAAAAACCAAAATCAGGCGTAAAAGCTATCGCGCTGTCTATTAGCGCAGTCGCTTCATTTGCCATCCTAGGTTGATACTCTGGCGTGGTAAGCCGGACCCTCCACTCAGATCTAAGTTTTACACTATCTGAATACCATAGATCAGAAGGAAGAACTGATGCCAACGTGGCATCAAGCTGAACCAATTCGAACATATTATCATTGTGGGTAGCTATTAACCCTCGCATGGTAGCCGCCGCCGTTCCAGCTAGCTTTGCCAGCTCCTCTGCAATAATTTCTGGCACTTCAGTTCCGAATGAAATATCGCTCAGCCAAGGTTGCAATAGAGCGTAGCGAGCCTGCTGATCTAGAGGATCTGCTGCCAGGGCGCGAAGCAAATTCCTTTGCGACTCTTCGCGCTCACCTTGTCGCGCCTGACCCCGACCAATCATTACCAAGGACTGAGAATTACCCGCATCAATAAGGCTGTTGGCCAGATCTATCGCCCTTGGAGTCATAAGAACATTTTCCATACGTCGGGAAATGTAAGGAAAATTTAACTGTCCTCCTAAGAGCCTGCGCAACGGGCTGCTAGGCTGCATAAGTGGATCATAGGGTTTGAGTAATTCGAAGAGCTGGTTACGATATAGCACCCTGCCCTGATCCATAGCTTGTGCTGCACCGGTTGCCAGCAAATTGTTGTTATCAGTAATCAACGCTGCACCGCTCGCAAAGTCTTCGAGATTTTGCTGATCCATGGCTAGAGCAGCTACTACATCTTCCACTGAACCCACTCCTTTTTCGAAGTAGCTAAGAACCGCATCGCTGATCGGGCGACCCGTTCGCGCCATATCCAGCTCAACATTGAGCGGTGCATCAGAACCCAAGAAAAACAGAACCTCTGGATCCCACTGATATAGCCGCACATTGGGAAAGACATTCAGCAAGGTTGCACTGAGACTTTTTAATAAAGCCTCATCCACAAATTGAGTATTCATCCATTGCAAGAAAACTCCCTCTTCCGAAAGGTGGTCTTTCGCCAACTGCATAAACTCCAATGTATACAGATGCGAAGCTCCTGCCGTCCAGGGGTGAGAAGGTTGCGACACTATGGCGTCGTATTTCTTGTCCGTAAGAGTTAATGCGCTACGAGCGTCATTGATAGTTATATTGAACCGAGAATCTGCCAGAGGATTGTTTGCCCTTCTGTCTGCGAAGGACTGATTCGCCGCTACCACCTGTGGTTCCAGTTCTATCACGTCGATCTCTTTTACCGTAGGAGGAACTCCTTCTAGTGCCACACCGGCACCCAATCCAATAATTAGCATAGATTCAGTATCGGGCCGAGCTAGTACAGGCAAAGTCGAGAGCAAAAGTTGGTTATGCCTGCTGGGAGGAGCACCTTTCAGAGAGGTAGAAGCTTCAGGCAAGCCGTTGGTGCGCAAATTTAGAAACCCGTTTTCCTCGATTACCAATACGGTTGCAGACCTTCCAACCTCATAAAATCTAATCTCCCCGCCTGGCTGAGCAACTACCGGAGAGGCCCTTAGAATATCTTCCGGCATGCTCGGCTTGTAGAAAACACCTAATCCAATCACGAATGCCAGAACGCCTGCAAGTAGCATCCGCGGTTGCCTTCCTAAAAGAGTCACAGTAGCAAGAGCGAGCATGGCATTTAGCAAAACCGCAAACTTGATAGCGCCCTCGTATTTGAGCATAGGAATTAGAAAAAATGCAGCTAGGGTGGCCCCAAATATGGCGCCAACCGTATTCCAGGAATATACCTTTGCAGAGGAAGAGGCAGCATCATTTTGATCCACCGCCAACATTCGAACAGCAAAGGGGAAAGTTGCACCAATAAAAATAGTTGCGGGCAATAAAACGGAAATTGCCATTAAGATATTGCCGTTAAGCCCAGTTCCCTCTCGGATAGTTAAGGGCAACAGCTGATAAATCAAAATGGAAGTGATGGCGATGCCGCACTGGACCAAAATAAACCGGCGGGTTGAGCTCTCTCTATCCGTAGCGAAACGAGAAGCTACTGCACTACCTATTGCGATACCGCTGAGGAATCCAGCGAGCATGGTGGCGAAAGCAGCAATACTGCCGCCTAGAACGTGGCCAAGCAGGCGGGTCCACAGCACTTCATAGATAAAGGAGTTGGCCCCGGATAAAAGCATAATCGGCAGGATCCACAAGCGGCGAATACCAATATTACTAGGAGTCATCTTCGAATCGAGTTCTGAGTACGCATGTCCCGACGATTCATTTTGTTGTATACGGTCACTAAATGTTCGCGCCAACCAAGCCGCTAAGATAAACACCAAAAAGTTGACTGCAACACCAAAAAATACGGTGCCTGACAGACCGAATCTGGGTAGTAATAAGAAAGCAGCTACCAAAGTCCCCGCAATCGCTCCAGCCGTATTGGTCGCATAGAGCAGGCCCACCCGTGAACCAACTTGTTCATTGGTGCGCACTATGTACTTGGTCAGCAAAGGCAGTGTTGCGCCCATAAACGACGTCGGTATCAACAGCACTACAAATGCGATAATCAGATAAAAGAAAGACTGCCCGAGGCCACTAGCATCTACCGGGTCTGTCTGCCCCCCTAATAAAGAGATATACAGAAAACTGGCAAGCTTCAGTAACAGAGGTACTGACAAAGCGGACAACGCTATACCCGCTTCTAATAGGCCATACACAAGTACCGGGCGAGTAACCTTACCCACATAGCGTGCGGCGAGACCTGCACCCAAGGCTAGTCCGCCCATGTAGGACGACAAAACCGCCGCAATTGCCAATTCGGAAGTTCCGAAAACTAGAGAAAATTGCCGCATCCACGCGGTTTGGTAAAGGAGTGCCGCAAACCCGGACAAAACAAAACAGCTAATTACGCCCACAAGGACCAGGTTTTCAGGCTTCAATAGGGAAGAATTTTTCATATTTTTCTGTGTAATTTAATAGGGTGCTGTCCAAACAGCTGCCGGTAAACCCTTATTTTTGTATAACTATTCAAAAAACAAAATTACAGGTCACTGCGCTTGAGCTCTTCTCGCTTCCGCTAAATCGTAAGTGATATAGAACTCGGTTTCATATGCGCCCCAAGCGCCGCGCTCAATAGCTACATTTACCCGGCGTAACAATTCTGGCGGCATACGCAACACAATCACCTGTCCAATGCCCATCATTACGTAGTGATCAACAACCTCAACTCCTTCAGGTGGAAAGCTTTGATTAAATCCTGTCGCCGCCAGAAGCTCTCCGCGCTGATCGTTGTTCATACTCTGATCATGTTTGAGAAATACTGTTAGCAACATATTTTCACTATCCGGCAAAGCCGGCACTTCGTTTTGAGCGCATACACTCGTGCTAAAACCGCAGAGCATAAGAATCAAGAAAGTAAGTTTACAAAAGTAGTCCATAAGAGATCTCAAGTTTATCTAGATAGAGAAAGAAATAACTAATCCAACCGCATAATTAAAAACTAAACTTTAACATTTTTAAGCAAAACAAAAGTCGACAAAATTATATCTAAAGTTATAATTTCGAAAATACAGCCACTGTCCCATATCATAAAGACCTTGGAGGTCTCAAATGATAACCATTAGTTTAAAAATAATCCTACTCGCGTTATTTTTGCTGAGTAGTACTTCAACGCTTGCACATCATTCTTTTGCCGCGGATTTTAAAGCCGACGAATTCAACACTATCGAAGGACTGGTAACGGACTTTCGCTTGAGAAATCCTCATGTACTAATCTATCTCGACGTATCAAACGAAGATGGCAGCGTCACTAACTGGATGGTTGTAGGCAATTCGGCCATTGGTTGGCGGCAAGCGGGATGGGACAATGACAGCCTCAAAAGCGGAGATATGCTGCGAGTAACCGGCAGCGCTACTCACGATGGGTCGCCTATGGTAAGCAACGATGAAATGTATATGTTAAACCCAAGCAACGGCACAGTATTGGCTGAATTGGATTCAGGTGAAGATCCGGAAGTTTCTTTGGGAAATGTCGCTGCCACCAAAGCTGGGGCTACCCAACTGACTTTTCTTCCAGCGACATTACCGACAGGCGAACCCAACTTCACTGGCACAACATCTCGAACTGAAGGGATGAGAGGCGGACCAGACGTAAATGATGCAGCCATGCCTTATAACGCAGTAGGAGAAGCCGCAAATATCAGTGATGTTTGGGCCCTAGTAAACGACCCCCAAGTATTTTGTGACCCTCCCGGTCTTGTGCGCCAAGCTGGATACACGCCTTACGGACACATAATTAAGCAGTACCCTGATCATGTCACTATCGAGTATGAGGAATTCGGGTCGCGCAGATCTATATTTTTCGGCGATAAACTACCCAAACCTGGCGTAGCTAGCCATTTAGGTGACTCTGTAGCGCGCTACGAAGGAGATACCTTGGTTGTAGAGACCGTTAATCTACTTCCCAACTTGAGCGGGCACAGAGGTAAACCTCTAAGCGGCCAAACACGAGTTGTGGAAGTTTATTCACGAGAAGACCATCCGGAGTCCGGAACAATACTAGTCACTGAGACAACGGTCCACGACCCTGTATATCTAACCGAGCCTTGGACAATTTCTAGAACCAAAACCTTCACCGCCGGTTACGAATTTATAGAAAATGAATGCGCTGCTCCGCTTCGTGAAAGACCTGCAAATGTGTGGCAACAAACTGAATGGTAGAAATAGGCGGTTAGCCAAATTGACGATAAATAAAAGGGGCTCCTGTAGCCCCTTTTATTTATTTGAATTTATATACTCAAATTTTCCTGATTCTGGACCTTGCTCGTACATAGTATTGCCGTTCTCCGTGTTGTCAGGTCATTTCTTGCATTGCGTCCCCATGCTCCGCAATTTTTCCGGCTTCATCAAATCTAAAAAAATCCATGGTGACGTATTGGTCATCGCCCGGCCAAGTCTGGTAGGTATTTAAAGCCACCATATTTCCTTCAGCAACGGCGCGAAAAACTGAGTACTCTTATCGGGATATTCTTTCCCCATTCGTTTAAAAGTAATCTATAAAAGGTTTTGTGGCGCTGGCTTTGTTGCGCTCTAAATCTTGCTGCATATACCTTCCTAGGCTTAAAAATTAAAATCAACTAAGCCATGCCAATGGAATTGGGCTCAGATGCGATGCGAACTGACCAAGTCTGAACCGCTGGATGAACCTGCGAGATCAAAACCACCCTTTTCACCTACATGGTTATACGCGGAGAGTGGGACATCCGCTGTGGTTAACCGCCCAGCCACAAGATAATCCGCTTCAGAAAATCGTCGCTCCAAAATACTCAGCGCTTTATTCCCACCCTCTTGTTTGGATTAGGAGATACAGCGTCCGTCCGGAAGCTCTAGTAACGGGATTTTTGCATTGGGGTTTATGGCTAGAAAATCTGAGGTGCGGGTTTCCCCATTGAGAATATTAATTGGGATCCACTGGCAATCAATTTCCAATAGCGAGCACAACAACTGCAACTTATAGCAGCTCCCAAATTGAGCATCGCTATAAATTTTCAAAGCCATTTCTGGAAAATCCATTTCTCTAAGGCGCTTGGGTCGCCAAATAAGCGGATATATTCATCATGTCTTCGGCAGTTAGATTGGTAAGCACAGGCGTCATTAACGGACTGACTCTAGTGACCTGCTTTACGTCCCACAACTGTCGCATAATGTAGCTAGCAGTGCGCCCAGCGATACTTGGGACATCACCAATTCCCTTTAGGTCTAGGCCGTGACAAGCTCCACAGGGAATGGTTTTCCCGGCTCCGGTAGTAACCAGCTCTTCACCCTTAGCAAGACTCCCAATAGGCACATAAGCCACAAAGGTACCGCGCGGGTTACGCATAATTTCAGTTTCTTCCAGGTCTTCGGTAACTTCGACAATTTGGTTGCCTAAATTTTGCCAGGGCGCATCTTCGTCCGGCATTGTCAGACGGTTTAAGCTAGCGCGAACCTGCGGTGCTTGCTCTGATTCCACCACCCTTATCATGGATCGAAAGGGTATTGATGAATAGTATTGGGCTACTTGCTGCTTTTCTTCCTCTGTCAGCCAAGCCGCTATACGCGCCATCTCATTAGTATTGGCTTTACGGTAATCCGCACTCATACGTTCGCCATTTTTGAAGGCTTCAAGTTGTTGCAGAATGTAATTGGCCGGCAATCCGCTGACGTGGCCATTTTCTACCTTGCCTTGTCCGTTTGGGAAATGGCAGAGTGAGCAAGGACGGATGCCTCTCTCCATATCACCGGTAGCGATAATCTCTGGCATTTCCGGATGATCTCCGGGATACCAATCTGCTGGCTGCCAGGAATAATTCGCCTCAACACGCGTAAAGGTAAGGCTTGTGCCCGGCAAACTATGCTTTATACCATCTTCCACTAAAGGCACGCCCACCGGCCCACATGAGCGCGGATTAGCCATTTCAGGGCAATCTGGCACCTGATATATATTCGGATCTGTGTCTTCAAGGGATTCAAAATAACCGTAGGCCCAGTTAGGCCAATCCGGGTCATCTTGCTGGGCATGCGCTGTGTTGAACCCAGAACATAAAATCGTAGCGGCGAATATTATTTTATTCTTCATATCCTAGAGTCTTCCTCTATCAATATCTTTTAGTACGGGGCTAAGTCTACTCGCCGAATTCATAGGGTACTAAAGTAGCCACATAGGCCAATATATTTAGCATGTCATCTGAGTTTAAATTTGCCACCACTCCCTCCATTAGTGGGCTAACGCGGTGCCCATTTTTACATCCCACATTTACCGCATATTATAGCTGGCAATGCGGCCCGCAATACCGGGAATATTTGCCAATCCTCGCAGCCCAGGACCATGACTGGCAGAACACTGAATAGTTTTCCTTCCCCGGTTTCTGCTAGGCCTTCACCCTTAGCGACACTGCCAATAGGCCCACAGGGAAAAAGTACTATGGGATCACGCAATGCTTCAGTTGCGTGCGGGTTTTCAGGCACTTCGACTATCTTGGCACCTAAGGGAATCCAAGGTACTCCCCTCAATAGGCACAATTAACTGAGTAGGAAGCGTTTCAACTTGGGGTGCGAGATCAGTCTCAACCAAGCGCACCATTTATCGAAAAGGGACTCGCTCGTAATACTCAGCCATCTTAGGCGTCATCATTCACAAAAAGCTTGCAGCCAAAATAACAAAAAGAAGCTTAAATCTATTCATGGTTTTCATAAAAGCCCCTATGGATTTATTAGCCGATAAAGGCGTTCATCCCAAAGACTGCCCGTTAGCATATCTGGTGTGAACTGCGGATCCTCGTTTACGCCGCTACCGACCGTCACACCGGCGAGCGCATCGCGAAAGTTCTTTTTGTCCGGATGCACCTGATGAGCCAATTGAGTTGCGGAGTTCTGCCACATCTCTACCGAAGTCATATGATTTGGTCGATTGGCCTGAGTCAAAATATCAAAGCGCAAATTGCCCTGATGTGTTCGGCTGTCCTTTGCCAATCCTATAAGTAAACCGTTTGCACAAGGCCCATTTGGATCAGGACGCCGATTACAGGGCACGAACTGTTCTGGCGGAATAGAATCCGCATGGGTTATTACATAAACCATATCCGCATCACCTTCAGGAATAGATTCAAAAGCTGTTGTCTCCAGCCCTAAATGTGGCCGCTCATCATAAGGCGCGTAAAGAAAGGGCTGCAGGGCATTTCGATACGCGGCTGTGTGATCTGCCGCCGCATGTCTTGCGCGGGCTTCTGGGCTACTCCAGACCTCTAAAACCACAAAATGATTGTCACGACTTATACGCTGAATCACCTCAAAACGAAGATTGCCTTGCTCTCCTCTGCTTGTTTCGGTTTGCGCAGCAAGCAGTTTTTCTGTTTCTTCAACGGCGTCTGCGGCAACCTCGATATAGGTAACAATCCACGTTGGCGAATCCGATAAGACTGTTCCATCAGCCAGCTCGATATCCGCGATCGAAAAACTCGTTGCTAGCAGAGCCAGTAGTGCCATATAAATATTAAACAAGATCTTCATATACTTACTTCGCCAAGGGGTCTGGTCTAACCTGGAATTGCACTACTAATGGCAGACTGCCATCGCCGTCCTCTTTGTGCCAAGGAGTTCGATCACCACTTGGTACCCATAGTCCGCGACCTTTCCAACCGGCATTCGGGTCATCTATGCGCCCCTCAAAACCTTTCGTAAAGAAGCCCATAGGGTAAGGAACCCTCATGGTGACAAACTCGCCGTCAACTAAAGCATGTAGACCGTCGAACTGATTGCCTGTGGCAATGGGGGTATTGGCGCCCAAACCGGAGGTGTCGTGCTGATCTACCCAGGTGTAATAGCTGGCTTCTACACTAAAGTCAGGATAATTAACAAATCCGGGGCCTGGGAGATCGTGGAAAGTCCATCCCTCAGGACAGTGATCTCCGGTAGCGTCCGGGCCATTTAAAGGCCCAGTACATTTGCTGCGATCAAACTCACCCATATGCCCACTACCAAGGGAAACCCAAACTACACCGTTACGATCTATATCCGCTCCACGAACGCCAAATCCAGGTGCGGGTACGTTGTATCTTTCAACCAAAGCTGTGGCTGGAGGGTTCTCACCTGGATCCAATCTAGTAATTGAGCCTGGCACGCCGGTATTGGAGCCCCACACCGAATTGTCGACCGGGCTGGGCATAACCGCATAAAAACCATAGTTAGCAATCTGTCCGGCGCCAGGGATACGCATGTCCATATCTGCATTGGCCGGTTCACCTGGCTCAATGTATTCATCGCGTTGCCCGTTACCGTTGTAATCGAGAACCATCGCAGTCCAGCCCTGTGATGCAGCTGCATCACCAGTTTCCAGCAGCATATTCGTATCCAGCCAACCGACAATGTCGCCAGAACCACTGGTCCAAAGCGTATTGCTCTCATCTTCTGCGAACTGCAGGTGATGCGTAGCAAAACAGGTATCCACAAAGACGTATTCGCCCGTATCAGGCTCATAATAGGATAGGTGGCGAGCCACGTTCGTTGTTATCGGGAAAGCCTGAGCAGAGGGGTGATCTGAACCCTCTAGGCAGAAGTCAGGATTATTTGCCGAATTCCTTACAGTAGCTGTGTACCAAACACGGCCATCCTGATCCAACATAGGGTTATGAGCATTTGCCTTAGAATCCCATATCTGATCCGGCCCCCAATGCGGCGAAGGCGCCATCATGGGATAGTAGTCCAATGCTCCGGGGGTATCTTCGTCCCTGACCGGTGCGAAAAAAGCCGAGGAACTATTGCTAACCGGATCCAGGACCGGGAAATCGTCCGTGCTGTGTTCCGGAGCTCCATAGAGCGGCCCGTAAGCATTCACAGTTGGGTCACGGCGATCCGTACCCGATAGATCATGCATATAGCCAGTTGGCTTTGACCAATCCCTAACCGTGACCACTACGTTTCGCTCCAAGCCAGTAGGACGTTCCGGCTGGACATGCGGAATTGCGCCCGCTGCTACCCTATCTGTCCATTCAGATAGATATTTGTAGGGTACGCCCCTTAGCTGCGCAGCAGCCTGCCTGATCATGATAAAGGCCGCCTGACCCGCCTGGGTTCGTCGTATCCAAGCCGCGTGAGAAGTCTCGAATTCACCAAGAGTCTCAGGAAGAGTCCTTGTATAGAGATTTCCCAGTTGATGGCAGCTAGTGCAGCCTAAGTTTTTAACCCAAGCTAGATACTCATCTAGCCCATAATCCAGATGAGCAACCTCCTCGTCGGTAGGGACTTCGATCATGGCAGACCAATAAGCCGCAGGATAAACCTCTGCAGCGGATGCAGCATCTGGAGCAACAATCGCAGTTAAGTCCAGATGCACTCCCGGCGAGGCTTCAACCTTAGCTGAGTCGACTAAACCGTAACCCCGCACCCAAATACTGTAATTTGCGCTGGGCAGGTCAGGTAATAAATAGTTTCCATCGCCATCAGTTACAACGGTCTTTATGTAGCGGGTATCTAAGTTATCTGTTTCTGCAATAACCCAGACCCCTGCTTCAGGTCCACTTGCACTGGTAACAACACCAGCAATATCGTCACTATCAATTTCAATAGCCATATCGGCGTCGTCGGTACTGGAATCACAACCGGCCAAAATCAGCAAAGTTGATATCAGGAAAAGTCCTGTGGATTTAACTATATATTTCATATTGGTCCCCGAAAAATCAGGCCACGACTGCGCGCAGCAATAACAAGTTAGTGATTTTGAGTTCACTGTTATGAAGATGCCGAAGCTCGTCGGCCATCTAGAGAAAATTGGTTGTATTCCAAGTTAGCTACCAGGTGAGAAAACACGAATACGTAGACAAGGTGCCGGAAAACCAATTCCCAGTCCTGAAGCAGGTTCATGCCGAACACTAGAGTGGCCATTAAGCTCACTGCCATAATGAGGGCAAGACGGGTTTGAAAACCAAGGAACAATAGAACACCAATAGTCATCTCAACAGGCGGAATCAATCCAGCTTCGAGGGTTATTAACCATTTGGGTAACCAGGTATCAGCGAATCTACTATGAGTCCATGCGATAAAAGCCCCATAGTTTTCCCCCAGTCGAACCGCTCCATGCAGAAACATATTCATCCCTACAAAAAGCCGTAACAGCGTATAAGCAAGTACTTGGTTACTCATCAAAAGCCCCCTTTTGAGTAAAAAATTTATCAGATCGGAAAAGAGTTAATTCCCAACTTTGTAATTTGTCAGCAAACCCGCTTCGATTCAACCTGAATTTTACTTAATAGTGTAAATTCGACTCAAACACGATCCGCTGGAGTAGTAGACCTCGGGCGCAAGGCTAGGCAAGATGGGCGATCTTATTTGCATAAAACATGCGATGGATTCTTCGGGGGAATTATGTCAAGACGAAATTTTCTTAGGGCTTCTGCTCTTACAGGTGCTGGAGCAGCAGCTGGAGTGCTAGGTATATCTTCAGCTTCAGCCCAGCAAAACGAGCCTATCCGCATAATCATGACAGGATACGGCCCATCAACTACAAGCTTTAGCCTCGCTCTTAAGCGCATCGGCGATCGCGTTGAGGCCAAATTTCCCGGCGAAGTAGCATTTCAATATGTCTACAATATCCTGGAGCTTGGATACAAAGGTTCAGACATACTCTGGCTGGTGGAAAATGGCATTGTTACCATGGGCTACCAGTCCAGCAGCTATTTGACCGATAGGATTTCCGATTTAGGTGCCGTCGATCTACCCTTTATTTTTGGTGACAACGCTGCTGCCCGACGCTCAATGGACGGCGATCTGGGCGAATTACTGACGCAAAGCATTGAAGCCGATACAAACTACCGAATTCTCGGCTACTTCGAGAATGGCGAACGACATTTCTCAAATAGCGTTCGTCCGATCCGCACACCAAAAGATATGGAAGGTCTTTCAGTCCGATCTCTACCAAGCAAGATTCATGAGCGCACTTTTGAAATGCTCGGCGCCGAACCAGAAATTATGGATTTGTCCGAAGTTATTAAGCGAGTTGTGGCCGGCACTATCGATGCCCAAGAAAATCCCTTTGCGAATACTGTGACATATGGCGTTCACAATTATCATAAGTACCATACCGCCAGCAGCCATTTTTATATCTCCCGACCAATCTTCTTCCATCGCCCTACCTTTGACTCTTGGCCCTCTGAATTGCAGCAGGAAATGCAGGCAGCGGTTACTGAGGCAATTGATTTTCAGCGCAACCTAAAGGATCAGGAAGAATTGGATGCCCGAGTAGAAATTCTTGAAGCAGGCGGTGAAATTGTGGAATTAACTCCTGAAGAGCGTCAGATGTTTATCGACGCGGTTACTCCTATATATGCTGAGTTACACGGTCAGTATTCGCCAAAACTGCGAGAGCTAGTAGGAATAAACTAAATGAAGCTAATTCAAAACACCTGGGTAATAGCCCTTCTCTCAGCGGCAATAATCTTTACTAGCTCTGCTGTTGGAGCGCAGGGTTATGCAGAAGATCTGCTTTCTCGAGTGCGTGCCGCCGCGTCTAGCGTCCCCGGACCTCTTGCTGAATCAATTGGTTTTGCCAAGGTTGCTGAGAGCCACAGACCATATTCCGACATTATTGAAGGTGGTAGCGACGAGCTATTTATCTCGGCACGTAGCGCCTACCAACTTCGGTTCCCAAACGGGACCATAATGTTAGACAGCGGTATGGACGAAGAAGTGCACACCTACTATGGCTTCGGCCGGATTGAACCCTATTGGCAGGAAACCAATAATCTATTGCAACAAGCATTGCTCGATGCACAAAAGATCCTGATTACTCATGAACATGGGGATCACGTCGCCGGCGTCGTGCGCAGTCCCAATCGGGATGAATTGGCGGCCAAAACCTTACTTACCGAAGCACAGCTTGAAACGCTCACCATGCGACCGCAGCTTCCGCAAATTCAGATCTCTCCTGAGCTAGCCAGCAAGTTCATTGTTCTGGATTATCAAGACATTTTACCTGTAGCCCCCGGCATTGTTCTAATCAAGGCGCCTGGACATACCCATGGTCACCAGATGGTATATGCCCAACTTAGCGGTGACAGAGAATTTCTATTTATCGGGGATATAGGTTGGTCACTGGACAATATTACTAAGCTACAGCTTAGACCGGAGGGGACCATTGCACGAATCGGAGAAGATCCGGAAGCACTAATGCAGCAAATGATCTGGATTAAAGACCGGATGGATCAGGACGGTTTGATTGTAATCCCCTCTCACGATGATCTTTTGATTAAAAGATACGTCGCGGAAGGAATTTTGGAGGACAGCCTAGTCATTCAGTAGTTGTTCTTATGCTCGCGCTGCCTTTCTACTCTGGATAGTCCTGAGCAGTTATGAGTAATTCGTAGACGCCCAAAACATTTAGCGCTCTGGAAGATTCATATTCGATCATGTCGGCGTAGTCCCCCATCAAAATAGTGTCCACCATTTCTTCCACGGGTTTACCCTCAGCAATAGCCGCTGCCACAGCGTCTCGAAGCTCCTCTAAATAGACTGCTTGTTCAAGCACATCCTCTTTGGTGCCAGGAGATTCGTGACCTGGAACAACAATATCGAAATCAAGCTCTGCAACGGCATACAGCCAGTTAATCCATTCTGGCAAAAAGACGCCGTCTAAGGTTCTCCATGGCAACCTATTTGGGGTTAATGAATCAACCGTATGGATTACGCGTTCTTCTGTAAATCGAACCACAGTCATATCATCCGAATGGTTATATCCTAAATAGTGCAGTTCAACGGTTTTTCCACCCAATCTAATAGTTGCATAGTCAGAGTAGTAAATATCCGGAGCCCTCACAGTGCCCCCACCAAACCTTGCAGCCCAAATTTCTGCACGAGATAACCAACCACTTTGATCGACGTCATATCTTGCAAACGCATCTGGAGCGATATCCACGCCTATATATCCGCCGGCTTCAGATTCCTGGATCCGGCCATCTCCATTGGAATCCCAAAGCTGTTCACGTGCTAACAAGGGGGCATCGTCCGAAGGTCGTTGCAGATTTTTTTCGATATTTTCATGGCCGACAAATATTGCCGTGTCGGCAAATACATCACCACCGCTCGCATGGTCATTGTGACTATGGCTATAAATAACGTACTTAACTGGCAGACCAAAACGCTCGTCAAGCTGCTCTTTTAGCCAGCCTGCTGCCTCATGATTGGTCGGATCGAGAACTACAATGCCCTCTTCGGTAACCAAAAACATACCAAGATGCCGGCCTTGCCGAAAGCTATAAAGATCGCCCCTGATATTGGTGATTTCTCGTTCAGGCGCAACATCTTGAGCCTGAACTGGAGCGTATATTGAAGCAATTAGTGCTGTCGCAGCAGCAACAGCAAAGATTCTTTTGATAGTTCTTAAAAACATTTTGCATCCCCTTTTCCGCTAGTTTGTACTATATTTGAAAACAAAAACAGTACGGAACTAGCGCTGCGATCGCCATTTAACGCCGCCATAATATTTTACTCATCTACTATTTTTTGCTCATCTACTAGGGGGAGCGCACAATCTGCTCATTAGTTTTATTCTGTACTATTATTAGATAACTGACATTGGAATAAAAACGACATTCAGTTGTAGGCGAAAAATATGTTATTGCCGATATTCAGGGTATTCATTTGGGGTAGCGCTAACGCCGATACCTAGCATCGCACATCACAATGTAACCAATGCCTGCGATTCGAGCCGAATTATTGAAGTGGAAGGTGTTGTTACAAAGGAGATCTGGCGCAACCCACACATAAGATAGGTCTAATTGCGGATAACTATAGGAAAATTGATAAGTCGACCCCTACAAATCACCCGATCTAGGTTGGAATTTAGTCTTTAGGCTGGCCTATTCGTGAATATCGTCTTCGCTATCGTCATGCGGGCACATAGAATCTTTCATCGCCTGCAAAATACTTCGGCAACTAATTTGTCCGACAAATATTCCATTTTCAACAACAGGCAATCGTCGAATTTTGAGCTCCAAGAGCTTATTTGCGATATCAAAAACATTCATTTTTTCATCGATTACCGTTACTTCTTTGGTCATATAGTCGCCAACTTCGCCGTCGCCTTCGTTGTAATAAGCAATCTGTTCAAGGGCCCGAAGCAAGTCCATTTCAGAGACAACTCCAACCACGTGGCCTTCTTCATCCAAAACAGTAGCGCCGGTAATTTTATTCTCCAACATCAAGTGTACCGCTTCATACAGCGCGGTATCCGTATGTAATATCACCGGATCTTTGGACATAAAATCTTTCATTTCAATGGACTGCAACATAAGCATTGTTCCTTCTAATTTCTTTTTTTACTGACGGATTAAGCGCAAATTTCGAACTAAAAAACTTCGGAATAATCTTTGTAATGGTCCTGAAGCTCATTGCTAGAATTAACTCTCTTTTGCTTTCAGTCAAGCCTCAATGCAATGCTACTCAAATAAATATGTGATCCAAATTTGGACTAAATTGAAAATGAGTTTTACCAAAAGCAGGTATTTTTCTGGTTGCAAGAAATATCCAAATGGCTGTACTCTCACGATAGACAAAAAAGAAATACAACTTCCGGCTGCCGCCCCAAATCGAATCGGGGCATGAACAAGCGATGGATCAAAAGAAAAAGTCCTAGATAACTGGAACAGCCCTGGGGGGGGATTTATGACGTACGGCGAACAGTTGATTACGGATCTCTGGCCGATGGCTGTGTACTTAGTGCTAGTCGTTGGCTTGGTGGTTCTTATGTTGCTGGTTCCATACTTCCTCGGTGGGCGACGAGAATCGCGCGCAGTAAACGAACCCTATGAGTGCGGTATCGTGCCGGTTGGTTCTACTCATTTTCGCGTTCCAATTCCCTTTTATCTGTTTGCAATATTCTTTGTTATCTTTGATCTTGAGGCCGTATTTTTATTCTCCTGGGCAATTGCCGTTGAAGAAGCTGGATGGCTAGGATTTGCAGAAGCTTTAGTATTTATCGTTATTCTCTTGGCAGCCCTGATTTACCTTTGGCGACTGGGAGCGCTGGATTGGCGTACAGAGCGTCAAAAATTAGATTTACAAAAAATTGAACCACGATAACTAAAAGACGTATTTATCGAGATCCCGATTATAAAAAAATAGCAGAATAAACGAAGTGGCTTAAAACTCCATGACATAACTTTACTGGTCGGTAATCCTGACCAAAGGATTTGAAATGCCTGAGTTGAAGTTGAATCATCCCGGCGTAGAACTGGTATCGGCAGACGGTGCACCAGCGCGGGGAGCATTTGCCGAAGGGGACAGTTTCGAGAAAACCGTCGAGAAAAATCTCGTCATGGGAAAACTAAGCGATATGGTCTCTTGGGGGCAAAGCAACTCGCTCTGGCCCTTCAACTTCGGCCTTTCCTGCTGCTATGTTGAGATGGCCACGGCCTTTACTTCTCGCCATGACTTAGGTCGGTTCGGCGCCGAAGTAATTCGAGCCACACCGCGCCAAGCGGACCTAATGGTTATATCTGGAACGGTATTTCGAAAAATGGCTCCAGTGGTCCAACGCCTCTACGAACAACTGCTAGAACCCAAATGGGTAATCTCCATGGGTTCTTGTGCAAACTCCGGAGGCCTTTATGACATCTATAGTGTTGTGCAAGGCGTAGATAAATTCCTTCCTGTCGACGTTTATGTGCCGGGATGCCCTCCCAGGCCTGAAGCACTCCTTCAAGGATTAATGCTTTTACAAGACGCTATTCGCGAAGAAGATCGACCGCTTAGCTGGATGATTAATCCAGACGGGACCGTTGATAAACCCGACATGCCAGTTCAAAGAGATGTGCGCACGCCCGACCGAATAAAAGCCGTCAATCTAGCGTCACCGGATGAGGTTTAAAGAATGTCGGTAGTTGAAAAATTCATGGAGACAGATACCGCCGACAAAATAATTTCTGAGATTCGAGTGCTATTTTCCCATGAGCTGCTAGAGCAACCCACTGCGGATGGCATGCCTAGCCTCTGGGTCGACAAGGCCCATGTAAGAGAACTTCTGAAAATTTGTAAGCATGACCTAAAAGCCGGCTTTGCCATGCTCTACGATTTAACCGCAATTGATGAACGCGTTCGCACCCACAGGGAAGGCCAACCCGCCAGCGATTTCACGCTGGTATATCAGCTGCTTTCCTTTGAGCGTAATGCCTTTATTCGTATCAAGGTTGCTTTAACAGGCGACAAACCTAGTATCGATACTATTTGCCCTCTTTGGAAAAATGCCAATTGGTACGAACGGGAATGTCACGATATGTTTGGCATCGGCTTCGACGGCCACCCCAATCTGTACCCTTTAATTATGCCCCCCAATTGGGAAGGCCACCCCTTGCGTAAAGAGCACCCGGCTCGCGCTACGGAAATGGAACCCTTCAGCATTAACGATGAAATGCAGGATGCTGCGCAAGAAGCGCTGCGTTTTGTTCCGGAAGAATGGGGCATGGAGCGATCTTCCAAGAATACCGACTTTATGTTCCTGAATATGGGACCAAACCATCCTAGTGTGCATGGCGTATTTCGTATTGCCCTGCAGCTCTACGGCGAAGAAATTGTCGATGCGGTTCCGGATATTGGCTATCATCATCGCGGTGCAGAAAAAATGGGTGAGCGCCAAGCTTGGCACACCTATATGCCCTATACCGATCGTATCGATTACCTCGGCGGCGTAATGAATAACCTGCCCTATGTGCTGTCCATAGAACAGATGGCGGGCATCGAAGTATCTGATCGGGTCAAAACCATCCGGGTCATGATGTGCGAGTGCTTTAGATTACAGAGCCACTTTTTATTCTTCGGTACTTTTGCACAAGACATCGGCCAAATGTCGCCCATTTTCTACGTCTTCAAAGATAGAGAGATGATGTTCGGCATAATCGAATCCATTACCGGCGGCCGAATGCATCCAAGCTGGTTCCGGATAGGCGGCGTCGCACAGGATTTACCTAATGGCTGGGACATCGAGCTACGTAAGTTTTTGAAGCAGATGCCAAAGCGGCTCGACCATTACCAGAAGATGGTTATGGACAACCGCATTATCAAGCAACGAACTGTTGGCATTGGCGTGTACAACACCGAAGAAGCAATTGAATGGGGCGTGACAGGCGGTGGTTTGCGTGCCACGGGCAGCGATTGGGACATGCGTAAGAAAATGCCCTATAGCGGTTACGAAAATTTTGATTTTGATATTCCTGTTTACGACAATGGCGATGTTTATGACCGCGCCATGATACGTCTGGATGAAATCCGTCAGAGCCTACGCATTATTCAACAGTGTGTAGATAATATGCCTGAAGGCCCATACAAAACTGACCACTCTCTAACCAGTCCGCCAGACAAAGATAAAACCATGACGGACATTGAAACCCTTATTCACCATTTTGTGCATTCAACTTGGGGGCCAGCTATACCTCCCGGTGAAGCCTGTCTTCCGATCGAAGGCACCAAAGGGCTTAATAGTTATTATTTGATCAGTGACGGCAGTACCAATTCTTACCGTACACGTATTCGCACACCTTCTTTCCCTCATCTACAAATGATCCCAACCATGAGTCGCGGCATGATGGTGGCAGATTTAATCGCTATCATCGCCAGCATCGATTTCGTGATGGCCGATGTAGATCGTTAATAAGAGCCCAGCAAATATGAGCGACCTAATTGCAACCAACGCTATGCCAGGAATATCAAACTGGCGCGAGGCAATTGATCCATTAACAGATGCTGAACGCACTGAGATTGAGCATCTCACCAGCCATTACCCTCGCGCTCAGGCGGCTACTATCGAGGCGCTAAAAGTAGTTCAGCAATATCAGGGCTGGGTATCTGACGGTAAGTTAAAAGCCATCGCTGATATTTTGGGTATGAGCCCTGACGAAGTAGATTCCGTAGCTACTTTTTACAATCGAATTTATCGCAAACCTGTCGGCAAAACCGTAGTAACCATATGCGACAGCGTTAGCTGCTGGATTATGGGTTATCGAGAATTACAGGAAAAACTCTGCGCGCACCTTGTTACGCCGTTGGGCGGCACTACCTCTGATGGGGAAATAACTTTGCTACCAACGCCTTGTTTGGGCGCCTGTGACCGAGCGCCGGTTGCCATGATCGGGGAAAAGCTTGATGGCCCACTCTCAATAGAGCAGTTAATTGAATTGGTTGATAAAGCGCGGGGGCAAAACTAATGAATTCCGCCATAACCACGCCACTAAGTAACCGAATTAAGGCTGACGGCTCTGTAACCACCTTTGAAGAATATCAGGCGGAATACGGCTATCAGGGGCTGAGAAAAGCTCTGGATATGGGTTCTGGAGACTTACTGAACTTAGTTAAAGACGCGAACCTTAAAGGTCGCGGCGGCGCGGGCTTTTCAGCGGGACTAAAGTGGAGCTTTATGCCTCCGGCGGGAGACAACCCTGGTCCCAGATACCTAATTTGCAATGCTGATGAAATGGAACCCGGTACCTTTAAAGACCGTTGGCTGATGGAGGGCGATCCTCATCAGCTTGTTGAAGGCTTGGCAATTGCCGCCTTCGCCGCACAGGCTCAAACCGCCTATATTTTCTTGCGTGCAGATTACGATCTTTGTGCTGAACGACTAGAAGCCGCGATCACAGAGGCCTGCCAAGCGGGATTCCTAGGCAAAGACATAATGGGTAGGGGATATAACTTGGATATGTATTTGCATACCAGTGCTGGACGTTACATCTGTGGTGAAGAAACCGCACTTATCAATTCTCTGGAAGGCCGGCGAGCTATCCCGCGGGCCAAACCGCCCTTTCCTCAAGTTAGTGGCCTGTTTGGCAAACCAACTGCCGTAAATAACGTTGAGACTCTGTGTAACCTTCCACATATTGTGCACCATGGGGTGGAGTGGTTTGCCGATCTAGGCATTGGTGAAGACAACGGTACCAAGCTTTATGGCGTTAGTGGCAGAGTCAACAATCCCGCATGTTGGGAGCTGCCTATTGGCACTACAGTAAGGGAGATTATCGAAGTACACGCCGGCGGCATGCAAGAGGGCGTCAAGCTGCGAGGCTTTTTACCCGGTGGAGGATCTACGGATTTTCTAACCAATGAACATCTAGACCTCGCTATGGATTTTGGCACTATCGCCAAAGCTGGAAGTCGCATGGGCACTGGCACCATGATCCTTTTGGACGATCAAACCTGTCCAATTGGTATGGTGCTAAATCTAATCGAATTCTTCGCGCAAGAATCTTGCGGCTTTTGCACACCCTGTCGCAACGGCCTGCCTTTTATTCGGCAGATTTTGCAAGATATGGAAAATGGCCAAGGCAAAACCGAAGATCTAGACAGATTAATGGAGCTCTGCGGCTATATCGGCATTGGCAATACCCACTGTGCTTTGGCGCCTGGTGCAGCCGAACCACTTCAAAGCGCACTTAAATATTTCCGCGAAGATTTTGAATCCCATGTGAAAGAACAGTGCTGTCCCTTTGGCAACGGTAAGGCTGATATCAGCCATTCGCATTCACATGAGACCGCTTGAATATGAGTACTGAAAAGCAAATGGTCACTATTAATGTCGACGGTGACGACTATCAGGTCACTGCCGGTGACAACCTTCTGGCGGCCTGCTTGGGTTTAAAGAAAGACGTGCCCTATTTCTGCTGGCATCCTTCGCTTGGATCCGTAGGATCCTGTCGCCAATGTGCAGTACAGGTTTATCGCGATACAGACGACGACAAAGGACGCATGGCCATGTCATGCATGACCGAGGTTCGCGAAGGCATGATTGTCAGTCTGGATGCAGAGCAGACAACAAAATTCCGTGAGCAGAATATTGAGATGATGATGTCCAATCATCCCCATGACTGCCCAGTATGCGAAGCAGGCGGCGAATGCCACCTTCAGGACATGACTATTCAATCTGGTCATACCTCGCGAAACTACACTGGAACCAAAAAAACCTATGAAAATCAGAATCTTGGGCCCTGCATCGGCCACGAGATGAACCGCTGTATTGCATGCTATCGCTGCGTTCGTTTTTACGATGAATATGCCGGTGGTGAAGACCTAGTTGTGCTTGGCAGCCGTGAAAACGTTTATTTTGGACGCCACGAAGAAGGCACCTTGGAAAGCCCGTTCAGCGGCAACTTGGCGGAAGTATGTCCGACCGGTGTTTTTACCGATAAGACCTTAGCCGACAGCTATACGCGCAAATGGGATTTGCAGGCAGCGCCTTCAATCTGTGGTCAATGCAGCCTTGGTTGCAACATTACTCCGGCAGAACGCGACGGTCGGGTTAAACGCATTACCAATAGGTATCACGGTCAGGTAAACGGCTACTTTATATGCGACCGCGGCAGATATGGCTACGCCTATAACAATAGCGATGAGCGGCTGGAGCAATGTCAGGTAACGCCCGAGGGTGGTGAAGCGACTAATTGTAATTATTCTGAAGCTCTCGATTATGTTTCGCAGATATTTTCAGAGCTAGGACCGGACAATGTTCTGGCACTAGGTTCGCCAAGAGCCTCGGTTGAAGAGAATTTCGCGCTTAGAGCTTTGGTGGGTGAAAACAATTTCTATGCTGGTGTCACCGATACACAGCAGAAAATGCAGAGTCGCGTTATCGAGATCCTCTCGAATGATGCTATGCAAACGCCCTCCATGAAGCAAATGGAATCGGCTGACGCAGTAATCATCCTCGGCGAAGACTTAATGCAAAGTGCACCACGAATGGCTCTGGCTGTTCGACAAGCAAGTCGCAACGAAGGTTTTGCCCAAGCTTCCGCAATCGGCGTACAGCAATGGCAAGATGATTCAGTACGTATTCTTACTCAAGATCAACGCAGCCCAATTATTAGCGTGAATAGCACAGGCAGCGAACTCGATGGAATATGTGCTCATGCGATGCAGCTTAGTCCGCAAGCAGTAACAGATTTCACTAAAGCGGTTACTAATATTGTTGGTGCTGGTGGAACAGAAGACCCTACTCAGCCTGAGGCCTCTGCTGTTGCCAAGCTTCTGCTTAACGCTAAACGACCTCTAGTTGTTAGCGGTACCAGCAGCAATCAACCGGCTCTTATTGATGCAGCCGCGGAACTATCTATTGCGTTGGCTAAAGCAGCGGGCAAGCAACCCTGGCTCAGCTACGTATTAGATGCCAGCAACAGCATGGGGCTTTCCCTGCTCGATAGTACAAGTCATATCGGCTCGTTACAGCTGCGACTCCATAGCGTAACTAAACCTACTGCGCTAATTGTTATGCAGCAGGATCTAAATAATTTACTGGAATCAACGGCCGCAAAAGCCCTCGCAGATCACTGCAAACACCTGATTGTGCTTGACCAGTTTGCTTCGGCCACTAGTAATGCTGCGGATGTGGTAATTTCCGCTTCTAGCATGATGGAAACCGAGGGAACCCTAGTAAACAACGAAGGTCGATCTCAACGATATTTCTCGGTGCTGGCAAGTTCCAATACGACCAAGGTCGACAACTGGCGCTTGCTGTCACAGCTAGCTGCTCTAGTTAATTCGAATGGTGGCGCGACAGAAAGCATAGGCCAACTCGCTGACTGTAAAGTCTATGATGACTTGGTTAAATTACTTTGCGATCACGGCGGAGCATTCTGTGATTGGGAAACCGTAGCACCAGATTCCAATTTCAGAGTCGCGGGCATGAAGATTCCTCGACAGAGTCATAGATTCTCTGGACGGACCAGTCTCTATGCCGACGAAAAAGTTAGTGAAAACAAACAGCCTGTTGATCATGATTCCGCTCTTTCCTATTCCATGGAAGGTTCGCCAGTGGATCGACCGGCCGCACTTAATCCTTTGATATGGTCGCCAGGCTGGAATTCCAATGAGGCAATCAATAAATTCCAGGAAGAAATCAATGGCCCCTTGTTAGGCGGCGACCCCGGATTACTCCTATTTGATAACCCGGAAATCACCTCAAATTCTGCTTTGAAGTTTTCACAATCCGCTGGTCAAGAATCGTCAGCTGTAAAGGGCCAAATATTGGCAGTTGCTCACGCTAGATTATTTGATGGCGAAGCGCTCAGCGCGAAGTCTTCAGCACTTCGACAACGCGCGCCACGCGCGGTTGCCCGCATAAACCCGGAAACCGCTAAACAGCTTAATCTCAGTACTGCACAGACCGTAACGGCCAGTCTTGGTGAACAGAGCTGCTCGCTGCCACTAGTGCAGGGTGCTGATGTAGCAGTGGGTGTTTTAGTACTACCAGCACTGGTTGATGCACAAATTGGCGCTCATCAACTTCCAGCGCAGGTGGCTGTTGTGGCTGATGCCTCCGTGGCTGAGGGCTCCACCTCTGATTCTTCAGCAGGCTCTTCATTAGATACGGGGAGCGCCGCCTAATGACTCCAGTAATGGCAAATCTTCTCAATATTGTTGGCATTTTGGTTTTTGTTGTCTTTGGCGCGGCAATGCTGACCTGGGTAGAGCGCCGTATATTAGGTATTTGGCAGGATCGGTACGGCCCAAATCGCGTCGGTCCCTTTGGCACATTACAAATTGTCGCCGACATGATTAAGTTGTTGGTGAAAGAAGATTGGGTTCCTGATTTCTCTGACAAATTGATCTTTATTATTGCGCCCACAATCGCCATGTTTGTTGTGGTTGCCGCCTTTGCGGTTATTCCCATAGCTCCGGGAATCGGCATTGTAGATTTAAACGTGGGCCTACTTTTTTTCCTCGCCATGACATCCCTTGGCGTGTATGCAGTTATGTTTGGTGCCTATGCCTCGGACAACAAATACGCACTTATTGGCGGTATTCGTGCCGCCGCGCAGATGGTTAGCTACGAAGTCTTTATGGGTCTGTCCCTTATGGGTGTGGTGATGTTGGCGGGCAGCTTTGACCTTAGACAAGTTGTATTGTCTCAACAGGACGGCTGGTATATTTTCCCTCAATGCATCGGCGCCTTTATTTTCCTCATGGCGGGAATTGCCGAAAGCCACAGAACGCCTTTTGATCTGCCTGAAGCAGAACATGAATTGACCGCAGGCTTTCATACAGAATATTCCGGTATGAAATTCGCCATGTTCTTTATAGGCGAATATGTCAGCGTATTGTTGACCTCAGCGATGATAACCATTCTATTTTTGGGAGGCTGGCTCGGCCCAGCCTTCGCGCCTCCATTATTTTGGTTTTTGTTGAAAACCCTTATTCTCGTATTTTTTATGATCTTGATTCGGGGCTCAATACCACGCCCAAGATATGATCAGCTGATGTCTTTCGGCTGGAAATGCATGCTCCCACTATCGCTAGTAAATCTAGTGGTTACAGCCGCCTTGGTGCTTCGATGAAGAAAAAAACTGGTTTCATCTACCAGATATACATCTGGTTCGATTATATCTATAGCAACTTAGTCACGCTTTGGGGCGTGTTTAGTCATACCTTTACCAAGGCAGATACGGTTGAGTATCCGGATCAGCAACCCCACTTGCATCCGCGTTTTCGCGGTCGCATTGTGCTTACTAAAGACCCTAGCGGTGAAGAGCGCTGTGTTGCCTGCAACCTTTGCGCTAGTGCATGCCCAACTGACTGCATCTCACTGCAAAAAACTGAAGACGAGAGCGGCCGTTGGTATGCAGATTACTTTCGTATTAATTTTTCGCGCTGTGTCTATTGCGGTCTTTGTGAAGAAGCCTGCCCAACCTATGCCATCCAGTTGACTCCTGACTTTGAAATGGCCGAATACGTGCGCCAAAACATGGTTTACGAAAAAGAACATTTACTTATAGACGGGCCGGGCAAACATCCCGACTACAGTTTTTACGCTCACTCAGGCAAAGCCGTTTCTGGCCGACAGAAGGGCGAAGGTGTTAATGAAGCGCAACCTGTTGATGTAAGGAGCTTAATGCCATGACAGCTGCCTACCTTTATAGCCTTATGTTTTATGTTACAGCGGCGGTGGCTGTACTAGCTACGCTGTTGATGATTACTCGTCACAACGCCGTACATGCCCTGCTATATCTAATTATCTCGTCACTTTCCATGGCAATAATTTTCTACTTATTAGGCGCTCCCTTTGCGGCGGTTCTGGAAGTGATAATTTATGCCGGTGCAGTAATGATCCTGTTTGTTTTTGTGGTGATGATGCTGAACCTTGGTCACCGCTCCGTTGATCAGGAAGCAGCCTGGTTGCCCGCAAAAGGCTGGATAGTTCCTTCGATACTAGCACTGGTACTACTAGTAACTCTGGTAGCCGGATTAGGGGAACCTGAGAACCTCCGCGGTGTGCATTTGGTTGGCGTTAAAGAGGTTGGTATCAGCTTGTTTGGACCCTACTTACTCGTAGTTGAATTGGCTTCGTTCCTGTTAATGGCTGGACTAATCGGCGCCTATCATTTGGCACGCAAGAGTACGCCAACACCAAAATTTGGCGCCCCTCATAGCAGCGAGGATGAATTATGATTGATGCAGTAATTATTGATCACTCCTTCATCTTGGCTGCCATCCTATTTTGCTTGGGGCTTACAGGGGTTCTGGTGCGTCGCAATTTGGTTTTTGTACTTATTTCGCTGGAAGTAATGCTAAACGCTGCCGGTCTAGCCTTTATTGCTGCCGGTTCAGCATGGGGACAACCTGAGGGACAAATTATGTTCCTGGCGGTAGTAACCCTTGGTGCAGCCGAAGTCGCTGTTGGGCTCGGGTTAACACTCTTGTTATTTCGGCGGTTTAACAGCGTCGATATCGATCAACTTAATCAGTTGAAGGGCTAGGCATGAATTTACTTTGGCTTATACCTACGCTCCCATTCCTTGGCTTTACCATTTTGGTACTCTCCAGCGGCCGTATGTCGCGAGAACGAGCGAGAATGGTCGGCGTTGGATCTGTTGTGCTGGCTTTTTTAACCACCATCTATATTGCCACCGAGTATTACGCTGCTGCACACACTGGTACTCACGGCGGAGGTTTCACTGTATCGCTCTGGCCCTGGATTATGGCTGGGGATTTGAATCTTAACTTCAGTCTCTACTTAGATGGCTTATCCCTAAGCATGCTCTTCGTTATTACGGGTGTAGGCTCGTTAATCCACCTTTACGCCTCTGGCTATATGTGGGACGACCCCGACTACACCCGCTTCTTCACCTATATGAACCTGTTTGTTGCGGCCATGCTAATGCTGGTTTTGGCCGACAACTTGGTACTTATGTTCCTCGGCTGGGAAGGTGTAGGACTCTGTAGTTTCCTGCTTATCGGCTTCTGGTACAAAGACCGAGAGAACGGCTACGCTGCGCGCAAAGCCTTTGTAGTAACTCGGGTGGGTGATACTGCCTTTGCTATCGGCCTTTTCCTTCTGTTCAGAGAATTGGGTACCCTGGAAATTCAAGAAATACTGCACTTGGCGCCAGAACATTTTGAGATGGGCGCAAATATGCCCACGTTGATTTCGGCACTATTATTGGGCGGAGCTGCCGGTAAATCTGCGCAAATTCCATTCCAGACTTGGCTGCCAGATGCTATGGCCGGTCCAACACCTGTAAGTGCATTAATCCATGCCGCAACTATGGTTACTGCGGGTGTATATCTTATTGCTCGCTGCCACCCTGTCTTCCTACTTTCACCGACCGTAATGACCATGGTTGCTAGCGTTGGCTTAATAACATTGCTTGTCGCGGGATTCACGGCGCTTAACCAATGGGATATTAAACGCGTTCTGGCCTACTCCACCATGAGCCAAATTGGATATATGTTTTTGGCCCTGGGAGTTGAAGCCTGGGATTCAAGCATCTTCCATTTGATGACCCACGCGGTATTTAAAGCATTGCTCTTCTTAACTGCAGGCTCAATTATTTTGGCACTGCATCACGAGCAGGACATCAGAAAAATGGGCGGCTTACGCAAGCAACTGCCGGTCCCCTTTTGGTGCTTCCTAATTGGCAGCGCTTGTCTAATTGCCCTACCACCAACATCAGGCTTTTGGAGTAAAGAACCCATTTTGCTGGCAGCCTGGGAAGCAAATCCAATATTCTGGGTCGGCGCTGTGTTGGGAGCCTTCCTAACTGCGGTTTACACCACTCGATTAATGATCATGGTGTTTTTTGGACACCCCGAGGGCGGTCCTCCAAAAACTGACGAACCCAAAGGCTGGCAGTTGCATCCACCATTATTAATTCTAGCTGGGCTGTCCTTAGTTGCCGGTATGGTCAACCTTCCAGCGGCAGATGTATTGCCTCATGCCCATGAGCACCACCCACCGCTTTGGGTAGAGATAATCGGAATAGTTTTGCCATTAGTAGGCATTTTCATTGGCTACCAAGTATTCCAGAAAAACCAATGGCAGGCGCTGCGGTTTGCGTCCTTTGATAAATTGCGCAAATTCTTCGCCAGTGGCTGGGGATTCGATTGGCTCTACGACAAAGTATTGGTTAAACCATTTTTGGGGCTTGCTGCGGCTAACCGCAACGATATTATCGACTTAATACCCAAGGGCGTGGTTACAGCCTCTAGCCAGTGCTACTACTTTTTCAGTCGCGGACAAAATGGACAACTACGTTTCTATGTAGCCACCATGGCCGCGGCGGCAATTATGGTTATTTCTCTTGCGCTCTTTACCTGATAAATAGGATCTAACATGCAAGTAATTGGCATTATTGTCAGTCTGATGGCCGGAGGTTTACTGGCTATGGCGCTCGGCCAGAAATCTGCTCAGGCTAGCCGATTGGCCGCCCTAGCGGGTTTGGTAGTAGCCACTATTCTTTTCTTCCCTCTACTTATGCTGGCCATATCTGAAACCGGCTCTGGCACTGGTGCCATTTGGTTAAGTCAAACCAGCATCGAATGGATACCCAGGTTTGGCATCAGACTGTTGTTTGCGGTTGATGGCATTAGCGTAGTTCTTATTGGCTTAACCCTGCTGCTTGGCTACGTTTCCCTACTTTCTGCCTGGAGCGAAATTACCAATAGGTGCGGTTTCTTTTACTTCTGCCTGTTATTCACTCTGGCGGGTGTGGTAGGCGTATTCTCTGCCTTAGATCTGTTCCTGTTCTTTGTATTCTGGGAAGTAATGCTTATTCCGATGTTCCTGATTATCACGATTTGGGGGCACGAAAACCGCTACTACGCGGCAATAAAATTCTTTATCTATACTCAGGCCAGCAGCTTATTAATGCTGTTCGCCATGTTAGCTCTGGTGCATATGCATTGGCAGCAAACCGGCATGCTCAGCTTCTCTTGGTTTGATCTTCTGGAAACGGATACCAGTGGCCCCCTAGGATACTGGCTAATGCTCGGCTTCTTTATTGCCTTTGTGGTGAAGCTTCCCGGCGTACCGGTTCATAACTGGCTTCCTGATGCCCATACCCAAGCTCCTACACCCGGCAGTATTTTACTCGCAGGTATTTTGCTTAAGACTGGTGCTTACGGTTTACTCCGCTTTATCTTCCCACTATTTCCAGAAGCGGCCCTTGAATTCACACCTATTGCGATGACTCTCGGTGTTATCAGCGTTCTCTACGCCGCAAAAATGGCCTTCGCGCAAAACGATATTAAGCGCCTGATTGCTTATGCCTCTATTAGCCATATGGGTTTTGTTACCTTGGGTATATTTGCCTGGAACGCTATAAGCCTTCAGGGAACATTAGTACAAATGGTTGCTCATGGACTTAGCTCTGCCGGTTTATTTGCTATTGCCGGGCTTATCCAGCAGCGAACACATACTAGGGCCCTAGATGAAATGGGCGGCTTGTGGCCACAAATTCCAAGGCTGTCTGCCCTGATGATGTTCTTTGCCATTGCCGCTTTAGGCCTTCCAGGTTTAGGCAACTTTGTCGGTGAATTTATGGTCTTGCTGGGTACTTTCCAAACCAGCCCAATCGCAGCAATATTGGCGGCCTTGGGCATGATACTGGCACCGGTTTACGCACTAATAATTATGCAGAAGGCCTTTTTTGGAACCCCCGGCACAAATTCAAAATCCACCAGCGCCGATCTGGTTCCCCACGAAATCTGTATGCTCGCCATTTTAGTGGTCGGCTTAATAGTTTTAGGATTCTGGCCTGGATTAATGACCAATCTGAGTGAACCCGGCATGCTTGATCTTATGCGTTTAGGCGGAGGGAACTAAGATGGATATGACTGAGTTAGTCGCCCTATTGCCCTTACTGATTGTTGGTGGTCTAAGTGTTGTTGTGATGCTACTAATAGCCTTTGTACGCCACCATGGCCTTACTTGCTTAGTTACCTGTATTGGACTTTTAGCCGCAATGCTCGCCAGCCTAAACACTATTGGCGACGGATCAATACAGGTAACTCCATTATTGATAATGGATGACTTCACCCGGGTTTTCTGTGCACTAATGATTGGCATTAGCCTGGCGGCGGCCTGGATGGCCTATACCTATCTGGAAGCCAGCGAAGAAATCCGCGAAGAGTATTACATCTTGCTGCTCCTGGCTGCGCTTGGCGGCTGCGTGCTTATTGCAAGCAACCACTTTGCATCAATGTTTATCGGCATCGAACTTCTTAGCGTATCTTTATTTGCCATGGTGGGCTATGTGGTACACGGCGGAAAATCATCAGATATCACACTGGAAGCGGGCGTGAAATATATGATTATGTCCGGTGTATCTTCCAGCTTTTTGCTCTTTGGCGTAGCCCTTGTTTACGCCTATGCCGGCATTCTAACTATTGACCTAATGGCCTCCCCAGCTGGCGCTTTGCTAAACCAAGGCTACCTGGCAGTCGGCTCGGCTATGATTATTATCGGCTTGGCTTTCAAGCTGTCCTGGATGCCTTTCCATATGTGGACGCCCGATGTTTACCAGGGCGCACCGGCTCCTGTAACCGGCTTCCTTGCTAGTGGCGCTAAAATTGCAGTGTTTGCCTTCCTAATTAGGTTCCTTATCGCCTCTGGCCCAGATCGTATTGACCTGCTTCTTGCAGGCCTAACCATTATGGCAGTGCTATCCATGTTGCTTGGCAACTTGATGGCCCTACTGCAAGGCAATCTGAAACGACTTCTTGCCTACTCCTCAGTAGCTCATATGGGTTACATGATGGTGGCGCTGATTGCAGCTATTAAAACCGGCAATATCAGCGAACAGATAGCCGCAGAGGCCATTGGCCTATATATGGTGGCCTATGCCCTTATGACACTGCTTGCCTTTGCTGTATTGAGCAGGCTCGCCGCACTGAATTCTGATTATGAAACCGGCGATATAAAAAGATATCGCGGCCTGTTGTACAGAAGCCCCTGGATGGCTACAGCACTATTGATCGCCTTCCTTGGTTTGATTGGCATGCCGCTCACGGCGGGCTTTATTGGAAAATACTATTTGATAATGGCCGGTGTAGATCAGCAACTATGGACGCTGCTTTGGGTATTGATTGCAGGTAGTGCATTAGGCATCTACTACTATCTGAAAGTAATATTGGTGATCTGTAAAGAACCAGAAGACTCTCCTATTGAGCCAGACAAGCAGGTTCGTTCAGGCTTCTCAGGAGCATTAATTGGTGGATTGTGTTTTCTGGTGCTCTATGTCGGCGTCTACCCCGAACCCGTTATCAACTGGATTCAGTTGGCTCTCATTAGCCTTTAATTCTGATCTATCAATTCTTTTTTGAAGAATTTCTAATCTGCGTTGCTTAAGATCCCTGTCTTCAGCGCGCATCAAAAATACATAGATAATTACGAGCAGCAGTGCTCCAAAGCCAATAACTATCGCCCACATATTATTTCGTCTTTGTTGCGATGAAGTTCTTCATTTACAGCTCCGCTGCCCCATTGAACGACATAAGACGTTGCCGGTAGAGCCCGGCAAAGATCATTGAATTCATCGTAAGTCACGAAAATTTTCTCTTGCGTCAGAACGACCCGCTATACGGCGAGTCTATCCGCCCACTTCCCTTTGTTATCTGTATTACAACTCTCTTCAGTATCGAACGAAATATGACGACTACTGATACCGGCATCAATTTCAAAAAGCTTTCTTTGAATCAGCTTTCCAATTTTATTATGTCCATTCACTTCCTTAAAGGCGTTGAGATTATCATTGGTATCGAAGACACAAATGACCTTCAAGCTATTAGGGAAATTTGAGTAATTGACTAGATGAGTTACCCACTGAAATCCGGTAAATTCTTTTAGTGCTGTTTCGCAAACATCTGTTAAAACGCCACTAATCTGATTATCTATTTTTTTATCGGTTGTACGCATATTTCCATAGCTGGCTAACGCCCTAATTCTGGGCGAACCACTCAAAAACTCAAATGATTTTAGGAGATCAGATTATGCGTTGGGAGATTCTTCCCTGACCAATGAGCCATCATCCAACCACTGATAGCGAATACGCACACCATCTTCGTCATTAAAGCCTAGAGACTGCTGAAAATGGCCTTGAGGAGGAGAGCCGTCCGGTACTGTGGCTTCGACTATATAAAGCCTGTCTTTGTGCAGATATATGCCGACATAGCTTCTGCTGTTATCAGGGTTAGTGAGGTTTAGCTGATGCCCATAGACACGCTCAATGTGATGCCAAGCATCATAAGTAACTTCACTTCCTCGGTTTCTAAATTGAGTAGCCGCGTAAGCAACCGAAGCAATGACATCTATTCGCCAATATTGATAATTTACCGGGCCATCGGCAGCGGTGGTATTGGTACGAGCCTTGTGGACTTCCAGCGCATTTTTATAGTCGATTACTGTGACCGCATAGGCTCGGTCGCCAGACTCTGAGGTATATAGACGCCCCGGGAAAACTGCCCCGTATTCTGAAGGCCAGCTTATTTCTTCGACGCTAGGCTCAACCGGCATGTTTATGGTGAAGTGATCTTCGCTACTGGTAAATTCAAACCAGTCTTGGGCAAAACTAAGGCTAGATAGTGCTAGCGCGGAAAATAGACAAATGATTTTTAGAGTAGGCATAGTTGTTCCTCTATCAATTCGGTTAAAGGGAAAGAGCCCTAATCAAACTCTTTTTCCGCACCGCCTTGCGGTGTGAGAAAGCCAAGTAGACAGCCGGTGTCGCCATCCCAGAGTTGGTGGCAACGCACGCTAATTTCATCGCCAACTTCGATGCTGTCGCGTGTCCAGCCTGAGTTAATTACCTGAGTTGGGCTAGCTCCCTCCAAAGACCAAATGTCAACGTCGCCTTCATCATTTGGCACATCAATATAGATCCAAATATGCGGATTCATCCAATGGAGCTCGCTTACGATGCCCGTAAGGTGGGTGTACTGGGTCATGTTGTAGTTGCCGTGGGAATGGTGCGCGGCGGCAGGTGACAACCAGAAAATAGCCGCCAAAAAGACTGCCAGGATACTACGCTTTTGTAGGACACCTAATTTATCCGTCATGAAGAATTCTCCAATTAGTAAAAACTAAAATCGGAGAACTATTTGAAAATCTTTGATTTTGCACGCATCCCCCCGAGAACAGCCTAGGAATCATAGCACTCAATAGATTATTTTGACTATCGGATTAACACTCTAAGTTTTTCTCTAGAACTGCGAATTCTAGACCCTGCACTCTGGGCACGCTGTTACGAGCCTTTTCAGGAAAGAGTTGAGTTTTACCAGTTCGAGAATAACCCCTGCGTTCGTAATAGGAAATAAGCTTCTCATGCACAGCGATAACCCACATGGTTACTTTTGAAACGGACCACTTACTTTTAACCTCGGCTTCTGCGGCCTCCAGAAACAGTTTGCCTATTCCGCCTCCCAGGCTTTGAGGGTCAAATACAATCTGTTACCTAGTTTTTTACCTAGGCTCTGCTAACCTCAGATTGATCTGCAACAAAAGCAAGCCTAATGTTTTTTACAAAAATTATGGATACGTATCGTTCCGTGTATCAGCACTTTTTGATACCTTTGCGGTCCACAAAATGCTTGGTTGGGGAACTAACATTGCATAAATATTTTCTTCTTATTTTGTTTATCCTTGCGATGCCAACTTCTGCGCTTGCCCATCATGGCACTACCGGTCAATTTGATAGGGCAACATTTCTTCAAGTCAGCGGCGTGGTCACGGACCTAGCCTTCGTGAATCCGCATGCATATGTCTATTTTGATGTAACAGATAAAGATGGTCAGGTGATGGACTGGCATTGTGAAATGCGCGCGGCAACCGTACTGCAACGATCGGGTTGGACCAAGGAGATGTTCGCTAATGGGACTCATTTAGATATTCTGGGCAACCCTTCACACAGAGAACCAACCGGCTGCTATATCGAAACCATTTCATTTAATGGTGGGCCCGCAATACAGCGGTACGATCAACTAGAAGAAAATCAAATTGCGGCCGATACCAACAGGCCGTTACTTACAGAAACTGGAAGGCCTTATATAGGTGGCGATTGGGCAGCGAAACAGAACTTACCTTCTGAGGGCGAGATCGATCCTAGTTTTGGTCAACTTCGTGTTCCGGGGCCAACTTTGACGCCTGCAGGTGCTGCCGCGTTAGAAGCCAATCAGAACATCCCTGGCGACAATATTACTGGCCGCTTAGATTGCATGCCCAGAGATGTACTTAACGATTGGATCTACAACGAGAGTCCAAACAGAATCATTCAAACGGATGACAAAATAACTCTACAGTATGGCTTTATGGATACAGTGAAAGTTGTGCATATGAATATGTCTGCCCATTCCGAAAATATTACTCCTAGCTGGATAGGACACTCGATTGGTTGGTGGGAGGGAGATGTCTTAGTTGTTGATACCATTGGTTACACCATGGCCGTTGGCCGCGGTAACGGAAACTTTCACAGTAAGCAGCTTCATTCAGTCGAACGCTTCTCTCTAGACACTGACAACTGGGAACTGAATCGTTCTTATATAGCAGATGATTCTCTATTTTGGGAAAATCAGATATCGAGCAGTGATACTGTGTATTTATCTGCGCTCCCTTATGCACCCTATAACTGCGATGACCGAGCTGTTGAATAGCGAAAGATATAAAGAACAGCATAAAAAGTGGACGTTCATAATTATTACAACCCAAATACTGGAGAACCATTGTGAGAAATAACAGATTCAAGGTATTAGATTGTTTAATTGCCTTATTGGCCGCATGTATTGCGAATATCTGTGCAGCTTAAGAAGAGGGTGGTCCGCCACCGATACCCGCAGAGATGCAAGCGCGATGGGCAATTATGGACGGACCAGATGATGTTTATATGCGTGTTTCTGAAGCATTAAACAAATAGCGTTATTACTGACACGATATTATAGGCAATAACGACGATTTTGTAGGTGCTCAGTTAAACGTGCATACCTGTAAGGAAGGTATGCAACATCGCGACACAATTTATTCCTATGCGCGGACAGCAAGCTGCGCTGTCGCATCACTGGCACCAACAACTAGAACTTTCATTTTACTTTCCTGAAATAGGCGCCTCTAGGCCAATTAGGGGGAGGATGTTTCTTGATTAGACTCTGCCTGACTATTGGGAAAGGTGAATTCTTGCTCGCCAGAGACTCCCAGATATATGCCCCAGATAATTACTAAAAAGAAAAATGCAGTAAGTGGAATGGCTATCCACTTAAATATTTTGCTCCACTTTTCAAAGTCCATGAATTAGTGAGGCGACAGACTATTGAAAGCTAGAATTTATTTGGCTGAGACTCTCAGCTCCAGGACATAGTTCCTTGTCGGTCATCTGATTGAAGGGCACTTCAGAGGTGTCCAACATCTCGTGGAAGTCCGCTACCGCTGGATCGAGATAGATTAGGCCGGTCAGGATTTTGTCGTCATCTTTATATTCTTGCACCTTAGTCATAGCGGCTAGACGATCGGACGGATCGTAGCTGCTTTCGGCTTTGTGCAGATGAATTGCAGATCCGTCATGAAGAATTACTTCTTCAGTTGTACCCGGATCGTAGCTGGTAACAATTTCATCCTGGGCCGGCACAAAATCCATAACTACACCAGTTTCAACATGGTCACGGGTGTAGTCGTAGCTTTTGGTTGAACCAGGGTGATTGTTAAAGGTAACGCAGGGCGAAATCACATCCAGTAGGGCAAAACCCTTGTGATTGATTGCGGCCTTAATTAAGGGCACTAGCTGCTCTTTGTCGCCCGAGAAACTTCTGCCGACAAAGGTCGCTCCCAGTTGTAAAGCAACACCTACCAAATCGATTGGCCCGTAGGGGTTTGGCGCGCCTTTACGACTCGCAGAACCTCGGTCCTGAGTGGCAGAATCCTGGCCCTTAGTCAGGCCATAGCAACCGTTGTTCTCAATTACGTAAACCATATTCAGGTTACGTCGCACAACGTGGGCAAACTGTCCCATACCAATGGAGGCGGAATCGCCATCACCTGATACCCCAAAGTAAGTAAGATCATGATTGGCTACATTGGCACCCGTAGCTACTGAAGGCATGCGACCGTGCACAGTATTGAAACCGTGAGCCTGACTCAGAAAGTAGGTCGGTGACTTGGACGAACAACCGATACCAGAAAGCTTGGCAACTTGGTGCGGCGGCAAATCCAGTTCCCAGCAAGCTCGAATAATGGCGGCACTAATGGAGTCATGCCCACAGCCTGCGCAGAGACTAGAAATAGCACCTTCGTAGGCCGATTCAGTTAAACCAATACGGTTTGATGGAAGATCAGGATGACGAAATTTAGGCCTCAGAAAGCTCATCTTTAGTTCCCCGCCTGAACATTTTTTTGACCACCAGAGGCTCTGCGAATAGGCTGTACCTTTTCTTCTCCGACATGGTAATCGCCAACATGTCCGAGAATGGTTTCAGAAATGTAGGTGGCGTTAATTGGTGTGCCGTTGTAATGCAAAACCGGAATCAGTTTTTTCGGATCAACTTCCAGCTCATTAACAAGCAGCGTGCGCATTTGACCATCTCGGTTTTGCTCAATAACCATTACATAGTCATGGACTTCAATAAAGTCTTTCACTGAATCGTGGAAAGGAAATGACTGCAAGCGCAAATCGTCCAGCTCATAGCCTTGATCCGCTACGCGGACCATCGCCTCTTCTAGCGACGCTCGAGTGGTTCCGAAATGGATAACCCCGTGGGTCTTGTCATTCCCGCGCTCGGTAATAACCGGTTTGGGCGTGTATTCAAGAGCAGAACGGAATTTTTTAACTAAGCGCTCCATATTCTCAACGTAAATGTCGCCGTTTTCCGTATATATAGCATTCTCATCGCGGCTGGTTCCGCGGGTAAAAAAGGCGCCGCGTTCCGCATGTGTTCCCGGATAAGTACGATAAGTCATGCCATCACCGTCTATATCACGGTATCGGCCAAATTCTTCGCCTGCTTCCAATTGTTCAGCGGTCACTATTTTGCCGCGGTCATAACGATAATCGTCATCCCATTCGAGTGGCTCGGATATCCAGTCGTTCATTCCCAAATCGAGATCGGTAAGCATTATTACCGGAGTTTGAACCCGCTCAGCGATATCAAAGGCTTGAGCGGTTTGGTCAAAACAATCTTTTGGGTCCGAAGGGAAAAGTAAAATATGCTTGGTATCGCCGTGAGATGCGTATGCCGCTGACAGTAGATCTGACTGCTGAGTCTTGGTGGGCATACCAGTGGATGGACCCGCGCGCTGAACGTCGATCAGCACCACGGGAACCTCTGCAAAATAGGCCAATCCCAAAAACTCGCTCATCAACGAAATGCCCGGACCACTAGTTGCGGTAAAGGCTCTAGCACCATTCCAGTTAGCGCCTATTACCATGCCCATAGCTGAGAGTTCATCTTCCGCCTGAACAGAAGCAAAGTTCTTTTTGCCTGTCGCCGGATCAATACGCAGTTGCTCTGCATACTTTTGATAGGCTTCTGCCACCGATGTCGACGGCGTGATGGGGTACCAGGCACAGACTGTAGCTCCGCCATATACCGCGCCCAAACCACAGGCGGTATTGCCATCAACAAAGATCATATCTTTTACTAAGTCTCTGCGTTCAAGGCGAATATCCAAAGGACAAGAGTAATTCTCTTTGGCGCAGTTATAGCCCAACTCCAGCGCGTGAATATTTGGCTTAATTAATTTTTCTTTGCCTTTGAACTGATCTAAAACCAAGCTAGCCAACACTTCAAACTCGATATCGATCAATGCAGCTATTGCGCCCAAATAGATAACGTTTTTGAAAAGCTGTCGCAAACGCGGGTCGGTATATTCGGTATTTGTAATTGCAGTAAGCGGAACACCAATATAATTGATATCGTTGCGGATCAGGCTCAGATCCAACGGCTTAGTATCGTCAAATAGGAAGTAACCACCGGGCTCAACTTCTTTCACATCGTTGGGCATGCTTTCTGGATTAACGCTGCACATCAAATCACAGCTATCGCCTCGACGGCCTACAAAGCCGGCTTCGTTAATTCGTACTTCGTACCAGGTAGGAAGACCCTGAATATTTGAAGGGAAAATATTCCGCGCACTAACGGGAATACCCATGCGGAATACTGCTTTGGCGAACATATGGTTCGCACTGGATGAACCCGATCCATTCACATTGGCAAACTTCACAACAAAGTCGTTTACGCCGCTTACATTACTAAGCTGGCTCATGCAGCTTGGCCCGCCTTAGTAACGGTATATATAAATTTCTCCATATCCCAAGCAGCGGTTGGGCATCGCTCTGCGCAAAGGCCGCAATGCAAGCATACGTCTTCATCTTTAACCATTACTCGACCGGTTTTTAGGCTGTCAGATACATATAGATCTTGCGCAAGGTTCTTTGCCGGCACTATCAAATTAGACCTCAAAGCATCTTCCTCTGCGGTCTCGATAAAGTTAATACAGTCTGTAGGACAAATATCCATGCAGGCGTCGCACTCAATGCACTTGGCTTCTGTAAACACCGTTTGCACATCACAGTTCAAGCATCGTTCAGCCTCTTTGAACGCTAACTCCTGGTCGTAGCCCATTTCAACTTCTGCCTTGCGATCTGCTAGTGCCACTTTGTTGTCCAAATGAGGGACGGCATAACGTAAATCTGTCTCAACAGCGCTGTCATAACTCCATTGGTGGATGCCCATTTTTTGACCAAAGGCTATTACACCCGGCGCAGGACGATCGTTTTCAATTGATTTGCCATTGCAGAAAAGGTCGATGGACACAGCAACCTGATGGCCGTGAGCCACCGCCGTAATAATGTTTTCAGGGCCAAAAGCCGCATCGCCACCAAAAAATACGTCTTTACGGCTTGATTGATAGGTAGTGCGATTTACTACCGCCATGCCCCATTTATCAAAATCGATACCTATATTTTTCTCGATCCATGGGAAGGCGCCTACCTGACCAACTGCACAAATAATATCATCGCATTCGATGTCTAGTATTTCGCCTGTTGGCTTCAGTGTTCTTTTTCCGTTCTCATCGTATACCGACTCAACACGGTCTAAACGAATACCTACCAACTTGCCATCTTTATGCAGAAACTCTCGTGGAGTTGTATTGCACTCGAAGGGAATACCCTCTCTCGCAGCGTCTTCCTTTTCCCAGGGAGAGGCTTTCATCGCTTCGAAGGTGGAACGCACAGAGATAGTTACCTCTTCACCGCCGATTCGTCGGGCGGTGCGGCAACAATCCATAGCAGTATTACCGCCACCTAAAACCACCACCTTCTTGCCAACTTTCTCGATATGTTCAAAGGCAACATTAGACAGCCAATCGATACCAATATGAACGTTCGCATCACACTCTTGGCGGCCTGGCACATCTAAGTCACGCCCTTGAGGCGCACCAGTACCAACGAATACTGCATCGTATTCTTTATCGAGTACCTCTTTTAGGCTCTCAACTCGAGTATTGAAATGCTGAATAACACCCATATCGAGTATATAGCCGACTTCTTCGTCCAAAACGCGTTCGGGCAATCGGAATGATGGGATTTGGCTGCGCATAAATCCGCCGGCTTTAGGGTTCTCGTCAAAAAGATCTATGTCGTAGCCCAAAGGCATTAGATCTCGAGCAACCGCAAGCGATGCTGGGCCGGCACCAATCATGGCAATGCGCTTACCATTTTTGTCGCTCGGTATTTTCGGCATACGATCTTTAACGTCGTCTTTGTAATCTGCAGCAACTCGCTTCAAGCGACAAATCGCGACGGGCTCTTCTTCAATACGACCGCGTCGACAAGCTGGTTCGCAAGGGCGATCACAGGTTCTGCCTAAGACCCCTGGAAATACGTTAGACTCCCAGTTGACCATATAGGCGTCTGAATAACGCTGCTGCGCAATCAGTCGAATATATTCAGGTACCGGAGTGTGTGCCGGACAGGCGAATTGGCAATCGACTACTTTGTGAAAGTACTCTGGATTGCTGATGTCGGTTGGCTTCAAGTTGTTCCCCCCCAAATTGGTCCAGCTGAAAATCCGCGCGATATTACCATTTGTATCACGGTATTCAAAGCACGAAACCCTGATATAACTGAGTTTTAGGTAATTTTTTATCTAGATATGCCCCATCAATGATGGATTCACAGAATAGTTGGATACTAGCCAGATGCCATTTACAGAAACACCCTTTGACAGTCGCCTAATTACCCTGAGCAGCGCTCGGAATTTGCCCCTTTTTTGCTCTATTTTACGTGGCATTGAAAGGGAAGGTTTAAGAGTTGATAGCAGTGGGAATATATCCCAGAGCCCGCACCCAAAAGCGCTTGGATCATCGCTTACCCACCCCTATATAACAACCGACTATTCCGAAGCTTTGCTTGAATTTATCACCGAGCCCTCGAATTCAATTGCTGATGTACTACAACAGCTCCGATTGGTAATAGGCGCGACTTCCTATGAAATTGGGGACGAGATTTTTTGGGCCGGCAGCATGCCTTGCCAATTAGGGGCAGATACGGAGATCCCCGTTGCCCGCTATGGGCACTCCAATACGGGTCGGATGAAAGAGGTATACCGGCTTGGTCTTGGCCATAGATACAGTCGAAAAATGCAAACCATTGCCGGAGTGCATTTCAATTATTCGCTTCCCGATGCTATGTGGAATGTTTTGCGGCGACAAGACCAGAGCAACCTTGCCCTTCAGGATTACAAAACTGAAGGCTACTTCGCAATAATTAGAAACTTCCGCCGTTGGTTGTGGCTACTGCTCTACTTGATGGGTTCTGCGCCGGCGGTTTGCCGATCCTTTGTTAAAGACAGAGAGCATCAGTTGGAACAGCGCGGAGAAGATACTCATACCCTCTGTACTCCAAACGGAACCTCATTACGAATGGGAGATTTGGGCTACCAGAGTTTGGCTCAGAACGCTTTGACGGTTTGCTATAACAGCCTCGAAAGCTATATAGAAATTTTGCGCGATGCCATTCTTACGGAAATCCCAGAGTATGAAGAACTGGGATTACTAGACGAAGAGGGTAATCATCAGCAGTTAAACGCCGGACTTCTGCAAATTGAAAACGAGTTTTACAGCACCATTAGACCCAAACAGACGGCCAGGCGCGGTGAGACGCAACTCAAAGCGCTTTCTGATAGAGGCGTTGAATACGTTGAAATTCGATGTCTTGACCTGAACCCGTTTGACCCCCTAGGCATCTCTGAAGAACAAGTATATTTTGTTGAAGCCTTTCTTTTGACTTGCCTTTTGACCCCCAGTCCAATGACTGAAAATGAGGAATATGCGGCGATTCAGGAAAATCAAAACCTGGCGGTATATCAAGGTCGGAACCCGGAAATAAATCTTACAAAAGGCGACGGCAGTAGTGTTTCACTGCAAAATTGGGGTCGTGAAATATTTGATTCCATAATCCGCAGTGCGGACTTGTTGGACCAAGCGACCGATACAGCCGCTTACTCCAAAGCCGTAAATCAATACGCCTTGAGCTTGGACGATCCAAACAAAACTCCTTCAGCGACAATTCTGCGAGAACTGGAAAAATCCGGCAGCACCTACCATGGCTGGACGATGGAAAAATCTAAGCAAGCCATGCAGCGGTTGCAAGAGATAGAAATAAGCGACGCTGAGAAACAGCGTTTGGTAAAAATTGCTACCAAATCCTTTGATGACCAAGCAGAAATTGAAGTAAGCGACAGTCTGGATTTTGACACTTACCTATCTAACTATTTTGAGCAATACCGAAACTTGTGAACTTTCTAGGTCATCTGCTACTGGCCTGGCCGCATGCAGAAATTATAGTCGATGGCTTTCTTGGAGACTTTGTCAAAGGTCCTCCTAATAAAGCTGGATTTCCAGTAAAAATCGAATCCGGCATTAGACTTCATCGTCGAATTGACGCGCGCAGCGATTACAATAAAAGCATCACTGAGCTTAAAACGGAGCTCCCAAAGGAATGGACAGGCTACGCAGCCATTGTGGCGGATCTATATTGCCACCATTTAGTCTCAAACCCCGCGAACCAAATGCTAAACTGACCCGCCAACCTCTTTGCGGGTGAATGCCAAAGTTTGCTGAGAGAGCATCGTTATATATTTGGTGAACGCGCCAAATTTATTTTTGACCACATGTCTGAAGGCCGCTTATTAGAGCAGTACGCTAATCTGAATTTCACTGCCAAATCACTCGAGGGCATTGGAACACGACTGCGATTTTACAACCCGCTGGCGCAATCCGCAGATATATTGGAGCGCCATGCAAATTCATTAGCCCGCTGCTGCTGCAGTCTCTGCGCCGATATGCAAAAGGTTGTGGCAGAATGGCAGCTTGGAGAGTCAAGCCACTAAACTGAATAGAAATTGAAGGGAATTATTTAAATGACACTACCAGGAATACGAACCACAAATTTACTTATCGCAATATTCACTTTGGTGATGATGCTGGCAGCCGTTATCTATTTTCAGGAGATGTTGCACCTTATCCCCTGCCCCTTATGTGTCTCTCAGAGAGTATTTGCGATTGGCGTAGGGGCGATTGCCTTAATAGCTTTTATCCACAACCCAGGCACTACTCGCGGCCGAAAAATTTATGCCGCCCTTACTGCTTTGGTCGCTATCGGTGGCTCATCGGTATCCGGAAGACAGGTATGGTTGCAGAGCCTACCGGAAGATCAGATTCCCGCCTGTGGCCCGACTTTAGATTGGATGTTTACCGCCCAATTTCCACTACAAGAAATTATGTCGGCCATGTTTTTTGGTGAGGGCAGTTGTGCTGAAATAAAATGGCAGTTATTTGGCATTAGTATTCCGGGATGGACTTTGGTTGCTTTTATATTCTTGATAGCGGTTTCGGTATTTCAATTCATACGAGTTGCAAAGCAAGACTGAGAGTCTTATCTCTTTGAGCTTTATAGAACGCTTTCTTTACACCTAATCATTTCCGCTACCACGGCGGCGTTCTTTACTTTGCTTACACAAAGTAAAGAACCAAAAGAAAGGGCTCCCCGATCGCTTGGTCTGCGGCTACCTTTGCTGCGAGTTTTTTATTGGGGTCGTGCTCACTCGCAAACTGCTCGGGTCGCACTTTCGCGCACCTCCTTGAGCGCTCAACCCCAATAAATACCTCTATACTCAGCAAGCACGAACGGGGCATGTTTTAGAGCGAAGCGACTAAATCGCGACTTGGAGGCTCCGAGAAGCGCATTCTTTATTCGTTAAGCGCGAAGACAAATTTGCAGGAGCAAATTCGGCCAGGCTTCAGGCTGACCGAAGGCCCAGCGCCAAGGACGGCGCTGGTCAATGTTTGAAGTGCGCGCGGCGCGCCGAGGCGCCAAGTTTAGGATAAAGAAGCGCATCGGCAGAAAAATGCTCCTGCATTTTCTACATTCGCACCATCGCTGGCGGTCACAGGGGATCCCCAACGCGGGCGCTGGAATCGGAGCAAATACTTTTGGCGGAACAAAAGTACCGCCCCGCGGCAGCGGAAATACTTAAAAATATCTCTCAACCAGCAGTTAACATCACCAAAAAAATGCCGATCTACCCAATAACTATTAGGCATAAAAAGAGGCGCCCGAAGACGCCTCTTTAATTTTGTCCGAAATTAATTACTCAACAGCAGCTGCTAGCAATTCAACTTCAAATATCAATACTTCATTGGGACCAATCAGACCACCGGCACCAGAAGGACCATAACCCAAATCTGGATGTATGAAGAGTTCCCACTGCGAACCTTCAGTCATTAGCTGTAACGCCTCAGTCCAACCAGGAATTACCTGAGTAACACCAAATTCAACTGGCTCGCCACGCTCGACTGAGCTGTCGAATACGGTTCCATCAATTAGTGTTCCCGTGTAATGAACACGAACCGTGTCATCTAAGGTAGGTATAGATCCTTCACCTTCTGCTATTACCCGGTATTGCAGACCGGAATCAGTGAGCGTAATTCCCTCCGCCAAAGCATTCTCGGCAAGAAAGGCTTCTGCTAAAACAAGAGATTCGGCACCCATAGTCTCTAATTCAACCAATGCTTCTGCTTGCAAACGCTCTTGGTATTCCTGGAAGGCCGCCTGCATGTCTTCATCTGAAACCTGGCTGCCTACAGCACTAACCGCGTCGATTGCACCAGCAATAAATGCATCTGCGGTAAGTGTTACACCGCCGTCTGCAAGCTGGCCAACGTAGTTGTAGGCAAGTGAATAACTAACTTTCGATTCCACTGACGAAAGGTCGAGAGCTGGCTCAGCAGGCATTTCAGTTTCGCTAGAACCACATGCGGTGATAAGGGCAACCGTCATGGTGCTTAGGGCAATTTTTGGTAAGATATGCACTGTCTTTCCTCTATTCTTGATTAATAGTTGTGCGGTTATATTCCCACTGACCGCTTATTTCGATGGACATCATACGCATCGTGAAAACAAATTACGATTGACGAGTAAAAACTAGGTCATGCACCTGATGACCCAAGCCTTCACCACGGCGTTCAAATTTGGTAACTGGGCGCCATTCGGGCCTGGTGGCATATCCATCAGCACTGTTTAACAAGCTAGACTCTGCATACAATACCTCGAGCATATGCTTGGCATAAGGCTCCCAATCCGTCGCTAGATGTAATATGCCACCAATCTTTAGCCGGCTTGAAATTAGTTTTACTAAATCCGGTTGAATTAGCCGTCTTTTATGATGCTTTGTCTTCTGCCAGGGATCGGGAAAATAAACCTGCACACGAGATAGAGAGTTTTCTGGAACCGCTTCGCGAAGTACATCGACGGCGTCCGCCATATAGGTTTTTAAATTGGTTAGTATTGCCCTGGAGGCTTCAATATCAAAGGCGCCGTGAATTAATGAGCCAACCCCCGGCGAATGGACTTCGATACCAACAAAGTTTGCCTCAGGTTCCGTTTTCGCCATCTCCAGAAGCGACTTACCCATGCCATAACCTATCTCCAATACGCGCGGTGCATCGCCTTCAAAGGCAGAAACAAAGGCCTGCTGACCTGCATCCAAATCTAAACCTATAGTAGACCAACCTTGATCTAGTGCGTTTTTTTGCCCTAGCGTTAGTCGACCAGCGCGAATAGCAAAACTGCGGATGGGTTTTTGTCGTATTTGTGGTTGCAACATCGAACTTAAATTTCTATTTTCTACTTTCTACTTTCTATTTATTTCTATTCTTTAATGTTTAATAGGGCGAATATCGCTAGGCAGACCCAACCAACTAAAAAGGCAACTCCACCAAGAGGAGTTATAGCTCCAAGGGTACCAACTCCAGTTAGGGCTAGTGCGTAGAGACTGAATGGAAAAAGTATCGTTCCTGCTAAAAAAGCCCAGCCACTAATCATAAGCAACTTTTGCTTTGGCCAGAATTTAAGTAAAAAAGAAACTGCTATTAGGGCTAAAGCATGAGCAAGTTGATATTCAGCGCCGATTTTGAATACTTCCATCATAAGTCTGTCGAGATGACTATCTAGGGCATGCGCCGCAAAGGAGCCCATGGCAACCGCGATAAAAGCATTTACCGCACCGGCGAATAGAAAGATCAACGCTCTTCTTCCTCGATAAGTTTGCGGATCTTCTTCATCGCCGCGGCTTCGATCTGTCGAATTCGCTCTGCTGATACGCCATATTCGTCAGCCAACTCGTTCAAAGTGTCCTTCTCTTCCGACAGCCAGCGTCTTTCAACGATATCTCTGCTGCGTTCGTCGAGAAGATCCAGGCCACGAACCAGCATATCCGAATTACTGGACTCTGTATCCTCATGCTCTAGGAGTGTCGCGGGATCCTGACTGTGATCTTCCAGATAATAGACCGGAGACTTATAGGACTCGTCATCATCTGCATCTGTAGGAGCGTCAAATCCCATATCGTAGGCAGAAAGGCGTCCCTCCATCTCATGCACGTTCTTAACATCAACACCCAAATCATCTGCTATGGCCTGAGCCTCTTGGGGGTTAAGCCAGCCTAAACTTTTTTTGGAACTTCGCAGATTAAAGAATAATTTACGCTGCGCCTTGGTAGTAGCAATTTTTACGATGCGCCAATTTCGCAGAATATATTCGTGGATTTCAGCCTTTATCCAATGAACCGCGAAGGAAACTAAGCGAACGCCTCGATCGGGATCAAACCGCTTTACCGCTTTCATGAGGCCAACATTGCCCTCTTGGATCAAATCACCCAAGGGCAAACCATATCCGGGATAACTTCTCGCGATATGCACCACAAAACGAAGGTGCGCTAGAATCAGCTTACGAGCAGCATCAAGATCTTCCTCATGAAAATAAGCTTGGGCCAACTCTTGCTCTTCTTCGCGCGTAAGCACAGAAATGCTGTAGACACTCTGAATATAGGCATTCAGGTCTGCGCCAGGCGAAAGTAGGTGCACTGATTGAAGCGCCTTACCCATAGTTCACTAACTACCTTTTACTGTCACGAATTAAACTTCCAGTTTATAGAACTTAGGGGATCTGTATTCCACCGCCAGTAGCACCTTGGCCAGGCACCACTATTGACGATGCTTGCTGTCGCCTCATTTCTTGCAACTCTTTGAAGGTCTCTTCCATGGCCACGGCCGCGGCATCCGCAAACTTTTCACAAGCTTGAGCAAGGCTATCAGCGTCAATTTCAAAATTTAGCGGCAATGCTCCGGCTGGAGTCATCATCTGAGCGCTACCCTGATAGACAGTTTCTCGCTCTGTATCCTCTGATCCGTCAGGTTTGACCGGAATCATGGAGCGAATACTCCCAACTACTCTATCCGTAAATACTTCGTCTCGGTAAAGGTCGTTAGCATTCATGGTGGGCTGATCTTGATCAGACATGCGCTTTCCAAACTAATTAAAAATGGTTCGACAGATTAACAAATATTGTGCTGCACAGCACGATCAAAAGCCTTAAAGGCAATACTTCTCGAGAATCGCCGCCGCTTTTGTGTGCTGCTAGCTGATAAAATAGAACTTTTTCCCTTACTTAGCTCTGCAATGCAGAATAAAGTGAATGCATTTTGGCAGTTTCTCTACACCGAGACTCAAAATCCATTAGAATACAGCACGCAAATATTACTTAGGCTTATGTAATAAAAGGCTTTTTACGATTTTATCTAATTTTTCATGATATTCTTTATATTCATTTAACGAATGAATTATTTCCATTTTAAGAATATGTCTACAGAGCGTAAGATGCTCTCCGTTGGCTAGATAAAGAGTTAAGCACCATCCTCAATCAAGTCCATCAGATCAGGTTCTTACCTCCCCCAAGGACCTGTGACATTAGAAAGCCCGCCGTTCCCCTCGGCGGGCTTTTTTTTGTTCCATCTGTACCTCTACTTTTACCTTTGAAGAGACCTCCATCTCAATAGAGCCAACAAATTTCAATGACAGCCCAGCCTTCGAGGGGCACAATCGCGCCCATGAAAGAACTCGATATATCAAACACCCTCACTGAGGACTCCACCGAAGCAAATCCCAAAGTCGGGTTTGTATCGCTTGGCTGCCCCAAAGCACTGGTGGATTCAGAGAGAATAATTACCCAATTGCGCCAAGACGGTTACCAAGTAGCATCGGAATATGAAGAAGCTGGTGTTGTTGTGGTTAATACCTGCGGCTTTATTGATAGCGCCAAGCAAGAGTCTTTAGACTCTATTCGCGAAGCCATGGATGCAAATGGCAAAGTCATTGTGACCGGCTGCCTGAGCACTGACGCAGACCTTATAACGTCCAACTTTCCGGATGTACTGTCAGTCTCCGGCGCACAACAATATGAAAGCGTTGTTTCTGCGGTACATACGCATTTACCTATTAATTATATCCACGACCCCAAAATTGATTTAGTGCCCCCACAGGGAATAAAGCTTACTCCCCGACATTACGCCTATCTCAAAATTTCAGAAGGATGTAATCACCGCTGCAGTTTTTGCATTATCCCCTCCCTGCGAGGTGACTTGGTCAGTCGCCCCATAGGCGATGTATTAGACGAAGCCAAGCGGCTAGCAGACGCAGGGGTAAAAGAGCTTTTGGTAGTATCTCAAGATACCAGCGCTTATGGACTAGACCTAAAATTCAGAACGGGTTTTTGGAATGGCCGCCCCGTTAAAACAAAGTTTTATGACCTCTGCGAAGCCATGGCCGAAATGGGCATCTGGGTTCGCCTTCACTATGTATACCCCTATCCTCACGTAGACGAGGTATTACCTCTAATGGCTGAAGGGAAAATATTGCCCTATTTAGATATACCTTTTCAGCACGCTAGTCCAAAAATTTTGCGCGCGATGAAACGGCCGGCAAACGATGCGAAGGTTCTAGAGCGCATAAAAAAATGGCGCGAAATCTGTCCAGACCTGACCATTCGAAGCACATTTATTGTCGGATTCCCTGGTGAGACAGAAGATGACTTTCAATATCTTATGGACTGGATGGACGAAGCGCAGATTGATCGCGCAGGAGCCTTCCAATACGAGCCCGTCGATGGCGCCAAGGCAAATGCACTTACCGATCATGTGACTCCGGAAATCTCTGAACTAAGACATCAACTACTGATGGATAATCAACGCCGCATCAGCGAAAAAAGAATGGCTGCCAAAATTGGATCGACTCAGGAAATCCTAATCGATCAGGTAGACGAAGAAGGTATTATTGGTCGCAGTAAAGCGGATGCGCCGGAGATCGACGGATTGGTTTATATTGATACCGACAAAGAACTCCAGCCTGGAGATATGATAAAAGCCAAAATTACGGCAGCGGATGAGTATGATTTGTGGGGTTCATACTAAATTGGATTCCCGCCTTCCCCAGTGATCACAAAAACCCGTCAAAATGACGGGTTTTAAGAGGGGCTACAAATTTGGTTTAAAAGCCTATTTGTGGTTTGCGTAGTCGGCTTCTGATTTTACAATCGCGGCCAGCAAACCAAAAGCACTTATAAATACTGCTACTAATACCATGGTATATACCTCACTGATTATGAGCTGCCCAGCAACTCTATTGTCGCCGGCAGTTATCAAGTTACGGGGGGCATTATGGTGGCCCTCTTGTTATTCTTAAAATGGATTACTATCATTACATAAATGAATTTCACTCATATCTAGATTGCAGATTAAACTATGGATGTAAAACGACTCTCAAGAACTGATTTAAACCTTTTAGTGGCCTTCCAGGTCCTACTGGAAGAACAGCACGTCAGCCGCGCAGCAGAAAGGCTTTTTATCACTCAGTCGGCAATGAGCAAAACCTTGTCGCGCCTCAGGGAACTCTTTGACGACCCGCTATTTAATCGCTCCGCGCATGGCATGGTGCCGACTCCGAGAGCCATCCAGCTTCACGGAGAACTGGAGCATCTGCTTCAGCAGATGGACTATCTGGTTAGCTATCACGAAACCGACCCAACGCAGTTCCAAGGTAAATTTAATATAACCGCCACTGACCACTTTGCCCTGCCGATGATTCCTTCCTTGATGACCCTTGTTTCGAACGAAGCTCCTGGTATGTCCATCAGAGTTTCGCAAGACCTAGAAAGCCAGTTTCGCGATATGACCGAGGGGCGCTCCGATATCGCCGTTGGGAGTGCTAGATCAGATATCGAAGATGACTTTATTGAGGAAAGCCTTTGCATAACCTACCCGGTTTTTCTTATGCGTCACGACCATCCGCTCAAAGACCTGGAGAGGCCGACCTGGCGAGATATAATGCAATATCCTGAAATTTCCCTTAAAGTTTTTTCTTCGCAAAGTTCTCGCGGTAGTATATTGCGCTCACGGGTATACCGATATATGAAGTTGAGCACTACCATTTTGGAAACGCCGGATTACCTCACCGCGTTAGAGACTTTGTCCTGCACTGATGGCATTATGTTTGCGCCACGCCTGAGTCAAAATTTCGTGAAAGCAACTGGCGCGATTTCTTCAATTGGCCTACCCGGGCGCGAAGGAAAAGATCCCGTAGAAGTAGCAATGATCTATCACAAGAGAACAGAAAACTCCCCTGTACATAAATGGATTAGAGAGCAAATCAAAGAAATCTTTGCCAGGCAACAAGAACGCTTTGATCAAAGGAGTACGGGCTAAAGATGCGACTCGACAAATACTTAGCAACCAATACTTCGCATTCACGCAAAGAGGTAAAAAGAATTCTGCGAGATGATCGCGTGCAAGTGGACGGCGATACAGTACGCAATTCTGCCTTCAATATAGCTGACACAGCCCTGGTCGAACTCGATGGAGAGCGAGTAATGATCTTGGGCCCAGGCTATTTCATGCTGCACAAACCCCTTGGACTTGTATGCGCGAATTCGGACCCAGAACACGAGACCGTATTCGACTTATTTCACGACGAACCCTATGACGACCTTCATGTCGCCGGCCGGTTAGACATCGACACAACCGGGCTTGTACTTATCACTGGAGATGGGAAGTGGTCCCATCGAGTTATGTCACCGCGCTTCAAATGCGGAAAAAGCTATATAGCGATTCTTCCTGAAACAATTACCGATCGCATGATAGAAAAGCTCGAACAAGGCGTTATGTTACAGGGTGCAGATACGAAAACAGCACCCGCCAAAGTAGAAAAAATTGCCGAAGACGAAATTCGTCTAACCCTAACTGAAGGCCGCTACCATCAGGTAAAACGAATGCTGGCAGCTGTCGGAAATTCAGTATCCGAATTGCATCGGGAAAAGATTGGCGAGATCGTATTGGACGCATCTCTAGAGCCTGGAGAATATCGCCCCTTAACCGAAGATGAGATCAATAGTGTCTGACCAAGATCTAGCGACCTCAGAACTGGCCCAGGCCATAGATAAATCTAACAATCTGCAGCAACTGTGGATTGCTGATGAGAGCCCCATGCCTGACCATTTACTGCATCAGTTTGTGGAGCAAAACGTCTATTTAGCAAGCAATAGATATGATCAAGTTAAGCGCGCGAAGGATAGAGGTGTGCGAGCATCCTTTAACGACTTTGATTTGCAGCACCCTGAACAAAAACTCTGGGACCGCATATATTTTCGAGTCGCTAAGGAAAAAGCGATTGTGCACCAGGTTATCAATAGTGCTGCAGATACTCTCCGTGACAAAGGCACTCTCTGGCTAGCCGGCCATAAAAAAGAAGGTACTAAAACCTATCTGTCCAAAGCTGAGGACCGATTTGGCTGCAAAGCTATGGTCAAGCGCGGCAGAGACCAGCTTTATGTTGGCCATCTGGATTTATATCAGAAAAACCTACCTCTGCCCGACGACGACTACCATGATCTGCGACTAATCCCAATGTCTGAGCTGGAAAGCTTTTGGAGCAAACCCGGCCTATATGGCTGGAATAAGATTGATAAAGGTAGCCAGTTTTTGGCCGATAACCTGGAAGGACTAAATATCAGCCTAGCCGAATCTCGCATTTTGGACCTCGGCTGCGGATATGGTTATCTCTCCTGCAAAGCGGTTGAACTAGGGGCAACAATGATAGTAGCAACTGACAATTGCGCGGCAGCCGTACTCGCGTGCAATAAAAATCTGGAGCTACTAAAAACCCAGGGAGATTTTGCATGCTCAGCAGATGACTGCGCTGACGAGATCAGCAGGAAATTTGATTTGATTCTTTGCAACCCGCCCTTCCATGCCGGCTTCTCCATTTCGTCTGAATTACATCAACGCTTCGTTCGGGCCATTCACAATAAACTGGCTGACAAAGGTCAGGCACTGGTGGTGGTAAATCAATTTTTGCGCCTACAAAATATCTGCGAAGAAAATGGTTTAGAGATTGTCGAACGCATTCGCGATAATCAACACCATTTCGATCTGTATAGATTGCAGCATCGCAGGTAAGGTACGCGAATAGACCTACGAGTTCTTCGCATAGCAAGAGGCATACTAATTGGTATGTTAGTCGACCTTTTCTGCTCATTTATATACAGCATCCTACTTGGTGTTGTGCTGGCAATTTGGCTTAGCTATAGCGGAGTCGATAATTACGATCTGCCTGTCGCAATCAGCCAAACCGCCATGACAGCCCCTTGGTTATTTATATCTGGGCTAGGCGGAGCGGCAATTTCCCTAGCCGCAGGGTTTGTGACAGCCAACATTATTCAAAAAAACTATAGCAACTACCTGGGATTAATGGGCACAGTCTTAGCTTTAATTAGCCTAAACGGAACGGCTGATTACTTAGGTTTAAATACCACTATTTTCTTTGCGCTGCTCACGCTTGTGGCAATTCTTGGCGGTGGGTGGCTGTATGGATGGGCAACAGGATCGGCAGACCCAACAGATTCGTCGGATTCGCAAGAGGACTAAGAATGGCATCTATTCTTCCGGACGGCTTTGATAACCAAGGTTTTTTTCAGTCTCGTGACGGACTGAACCTACATTACTATCAAAGGCAGGCACCTGAACCTGAATTCTACCTAGTGGCCATTCACGGAATGGGTGAACATGCCGGTCGATATGGATGGTTAGCCAACCAAGTCGCTGCCGAAGGTGGTAGCTTCAGCTGCCTGAATTTACGAGGCCATGGTTTATCCGAAGGCCAGAGGGGACATAGCCCAAACTACCCTCAATTACTTGAGGATACCGCTGATTTTATCGATATCCAGCACGAAGGAAAGGACAGACCCTTATTTCTCTTTGGCCATAGTCTTGGCGGCGGACTAGCTTTGAACTTCGCCCTTGAGGCCGACACATACTACAAAGATCCAATTAAGCGAATTAGTGGCGTTATTGCATCTTCACCGTTGCTACGCCTAGCTTTTCAGCCACCGACTTGGAAGCTATTTCTGGCGCGAAAACTAGTCAAATCAATGCCTAGCTTCAGCTTGGATCGTGGCATAAAGCCTTGGTTACTAACACGAGACGAAAACGCTCGAATTTATTACAAATCGGATTCATTAGTGCACGAACGGGTAAGTGCGGCCCTCACTATTGGTTTTTTTGACGCGGGCGAATCCGCTCTGGCAAAGGCCAATGAACTTCAGGTTCCCACCCTAATTCTGCACGGTGAAGCGGATCAGGTTACAAGTATTGATGCTTCGATAGAGTTTGCTGAAAAAGCGGGCGAAAAGGCAGACTTTAAAAGTTTCCCAAAATGCTACCACGAGCTAATCAATGAACCCGAGCGCGACCAAGTCGCTGCAGCTATTCTTAGTTGGGTTCAGGAGCGACAAGCGCATCAGTTTGGCGCAGATCATCAGCTCTAGCTTTACAGAGACCTTTGCACGGAAGAGTATTTCACTTTCAGGCAAGGCAAAAACACGCGCAAAGAGGAAGTTTATATTTATAAACGACCGATTGAGCATGTTTTTAACGCCGCATGGGAGCGGAATACTCTTCCGTGCAAAGGCCTCTTAAAGCCAGTCGGGTACAGGCAGTCCCTTCGATTTAAGAAAAACTGGATTGTAAATCTTACTCTGATAGCGGGTACCGTAGTCACACAAAATGGTGACAATATTATGTCCCGGCCCCATTTCTTCTGCCATCTTTAAGGCGCCCGCCATATTTATGGCAGAGGAACCACCAAGGCAAATTCCTTCATAGCGTAACAAGTCATAAATTAAGGGCAAGGCCTCTGCATCAGAAATTCGCAAAGGCATATCAACTTCTGTTCCCGCCAAATTCTCTGTGATATGGCTTATACCAATGCCCTCAGAGACCGAGCCACCTCCATACAATAATTCACCTGAGGAAAAGTAACTGAAGAGCGCCGACCCCATTGGATCTGCCAGTCCGATTTTCACCTTTGGATTTTTTTCACGCAGAGCTCGAGATACTCCGGCCAAAGTTCCTCCAGTTCCGACGGAACAAACAAAGGCGTCTATCTCACCACTGGTCTGATCCCAAATTTCTTGGCCAGTAGTTTGATAATGAATATCTCTATTTGCGGTATTGTCGAATTGACCGGCACAGAACGCTGAGCCTGGATTCTCTTCATTCAGCTTATCGGTAATTGCCTTGGCGCGATGAATATAGTGATTGGGATCGTCATAGCCCGTCACTTGGACCAATTCAAGTTCAGCACCCAAAAGCTCTAGTTGCTCGATTTTTTCGCGACTTTGATTCATTGGCATAACAATACGTGTGGCAAAGCCCATGGAATTTGCAAGTATAGTTAGCCCGATACCAGTATTTCCGGCGGTCCCCTCGACTATGGTGCCGCCAGGTTGCAGTGCTCCGCTTTCTATGGCGCTACTCACAATGCCCAATGCGGTGCGATCTTTAATTGAACCCCCAGGATTCATAAATTCGCACTTCCCGTAAATTTCACAACCGGTCTGTTCCGACAGTTTACGAAGCTTTAGTAGAGGTGTATTGCCGATTAAGCCAGCCAGATCCGGTACGCGCATATATATAAATTCCTGTGACAAGCCCCTATATTAGACCCTGATTACACAAATTAGCAGTTCTTTAAGCACAGTTTTACCACTCTTTTACCTTTCTATTTAACCAATGCACTCAATAGATACAGGGGGTCTGGCGGAATGGGTGTTTTTTGATTTGTCCGAATATGCTTGCACGTGTAAAATTGCAGGCCTTTTGCCCATCTGAGGCAACCCCGCCGAGAGTATTCTTGGCGCGCGGGAATAAGTAGGTTATCTACCCCGGTCACAGTTACACAGGACCCATTTATATGTCGACAGGTCTCTACAACCTGGATGAGTTCCGCGACAATTGCGGATTCGGATTGATTGCCCACCTTAAGGGTGAAGCTAGCCATCGCCTCCTTCAAACAGGAATCGAAGCGCTCACTTGCATGACGCACAGAGGCGGCATTGCCGCAGACGGTAAAACCGGTGACGGCTGTGGATTACTATTGCAAAAGCCAGATAAATTTCTGCGCGCGGTTGCACAAGAATGTTTTTCTGTTGAATTGCCAGAAATCTATGGCGTCGGCGCAATTATGCTGTCGATAGATCAAGAACTGCGCGACCAGCAAAAACTTAAAATTGAAGCGGTTATTGGCAATAAATTTGCCATTGTCGGATGGAGGGAAGTTCCCACTAACAGTGATTGTTTGGGACCAATTGCCCTAGATTGCATGCCGGCAATTGAGCAGATATTTCTGACAGGCGAGGATTTAAATCAAAAAGAGTTTGATGCCCAGTTATTTATAATCCGGCGCAAAATTGAAATAGCCCTTGAAAGTGATGAAGATTTTTATGTCACCAGCCTTTCTACTCAGGTTCTTAGCTATAAGGGCTTGATGATGCCCGCAGATTTACCGAATTTTTATCCGGATCTTGATGACAAACGTCTGGAAACCGGTATTTGCGTTTTCCATCAGCGCTTTTCCACTAACACCTTGCCCCGCTGGCCGCTAGCTCAACCCTTTCGTATGCTTGCGCACAACGGTGAAATCAATACTGTTGGCGGAAATCGAAATTGGTCAGTTGCACGTACTCCCTTATTTAAGTCTGATCTAATCCCCGACCCTAGCGAACTTGCTCCCTTAGTCAATCGTACCGGATCAGACTCCTCTAGTCTGGATAACATGCTAGAAGTACTAGTACTTGGCGGAATGGAGCTGCACCGCGCTGTGCGCATGCTGATTCCACCGGCTTGGCAAAATGTGGGCCAAATGGATCGCGACCTACGTGCGTTTTACGAATACAACGGTTTGCATATGGAACCCTGGGACGGGCCTGCCGGACTTGTGCTTACAGACGGTCGATACGCGGTTTGTACTTTGGATCGCAACGGCTTGCGTCCTTCTAGATGGGTAATCACCAAAGATGGCTTTATTACTGTCGCTTCTGAAGTAGGTGTTTATAGCTACAAACCCGAAGATGTGGTCGCCAAAGGTAGACTTGGCCCCGGTCAAATCCTTTCCGTCGACACCCTCGAGGGTAAGCTTTACTCCTCTGATGACATCGACAATCAATTAAAAAGTCGACAGCCTTATAAGCAGTGGCTTAAAGAAAACGCAATCCGTATTAAGGGATCACTAATTCCTGCTGCGGAAGTTTCAGCGGTTACTTCCGAGCAAATAAACCGATATATGAAGCAATATTCGGTAACTTTTGAAGAACGCGATCAAGTGATGCGGCCAATGGCCGAGGCTGGACAGGAAGCTACCGGATCTATGGGTGATGACACGCCTATGGCAGTGTTATCTCAACACAACCGCTCTCTATATGATTTTTTCCGGCAGCAATTTGCCCAAGTAACTAATCCGCCGATCGATCCACTTCGCGAAGCCATAGTTATGTCATTGGAGACCTGCTTTGGCCCGGAAACTAACATTTTTGAAGAGCTGCCCAGCAATACAAAGCGCGTAATAACTACTACGCCAGTGCTCTCTACCGCCAAATTTAAGGGGCTTCTGGACACTGGTGCCGAGCACAGCTTACCTTCGGAGGTATTCAGTCTACATTTTGATCCTGAACAGCAGGATCTGAAATCGGCAATTGAATCTCTCTGTGAACAAACTGAAGCATCAGTTCGTAAGGGAACTAATCTAATAGTCCTGACTGATCGAGGCATGGAAAAAGGCAAATTGCCTATTCACGCTTTAATGGCAACCGGTGCAGTCCATCACCACCTTATTAACACAGGCCTGCGCTGCTCGGCAAATATCATAGTCGAAACTGCCACCGCACGTGACTCCCACCACTTTGCCTGCCTAATAGGGTTTGGGGCTACTGCCGTTCACCCCTATCTAAGCTATCGCTTAATGCGCAGCCTGATTGATAGCGGCGAGCTGGTTATGGAAACCTGGGAAGCCTACAAAAACTACCGGAAAGGCATTAATAAAGGCCTGCAAAAAATTCTTTCAAAGATGGGAATATCGGCTGTTTCTTCCTATCGCGGCTCACAACTTTTTGAAGCTATTGGCATTAACGAAGAAGTTATCGGCCTATGTTTTGACGGTACTCCAAGCCGTTTGAAAGGCGCAGGATTTGAAGACTTTCAATCTGACATGCAAGAGTTAGCCGACGACGCCTGGCGTGAACGCAAACCAATAAGTCCCGGTGGCATACTGAAATATATGCACGGTCAGGAATATCACGCATTTAATCCGGACGTGGTTACCACCATGCACAAAGCCGTGCACAGCGGAGAATTTGCCGACTGGAAAGTATATTCTGAGATAGTAAATAACAGGCCGATAGCTACCTTGCGGGACCTGTTAAAACTATCTCCGGGCAAAGCTATTCCCCTGGAAGAAGTTGAGCCTTTGGAATCTATTATCAAGCGCTTCGATTCTGCAGGTATGTCCTTGGGAGCTCTATCCCCTGAAGCTCACGAAGCATTGGCCGAAGCTATGAACCGACTGGGTGGTCGTTCAAACTCTGGTGAAGGTGGTGAGGACGAGGCTCGTTACGGCACGATTCGCACATCCAAGATTAAACAGGTTGCCTCAGGCCGATTTGGAGTAACTCCGCATTACCTGGTTAATGCAGAAGTTATCCAAATTAAAGTTGCGCAGGGCGCCAAGCCCGGCGAAGGCGGTCAATTACCTGGCGGAAAAGTAAATAGCTTAATTGCTCGACTGCGCTATTCGGTTCCTGGAGTAACACTGATTTCTCCTCCGCCTCATCATGATATTTATTCAATTGAAGATTTGGCACAGCTGATTTTTGATCTTAAACAGGTCAATCCAAATGCGTTGGTTTCCGTCAAGCTTGTTTCTAGACCGGGCGTTGGCACAATCGCCACTGGCGTGGCCAAAGCATATGCAGACCTAATTACCATTTCTGGCTATGACGGTGGCACAGCTGCTTCGCCACTATCATCAATCCGCTACGCGGGTTCGCCCTGGGAACTAGGCCTGTCTGAAACCCATCAAATGCTGCGGGCCAATGATTTGCGCGATAAAGTTCGAGTGCAGACAGATGGCGGCTTAAAAACTGGCCTAGATGTTATTAAGGCGGCCATTTTGGGCGCTGAAAGCTTCGGTTTTGGCACTGGACCAATGGTTGCCCTTGGTTGCAAATATTTGCGTATTTGCCATCTAAACAACTGTGCCACCGGCGTTGCGACTCAAGACCAGAGACTTCGGGATGATCACTACACAGGCGCTGTAGAACATGCCATGAATTTCTTCCGGTTTGTTGCAGAGGAAACTCGTGAGTGGCTAGCTGAGCTAGGTTTTACCAGCCTTGATCAGATTATCGGCCGCGTGGATTTGTTGGAACGCATCGAAGGCGAGTCGTCGCGTCAGCACAAATTGGACCTTTCTCCGATGCTCTATACGGACGAGCTATTGGAATCTAAACCTCAGTTTTGTGCAGTAACCAGCAACGAACCGTTTGATAAAGGCTTGCTGGCCGAGAGGATTGTTGAAACCGTATTGCCTGCCATTCAAAGCAAAAGCGGCGGTAGCTTCGATTTTGATATTACCAACTGCGATCGCTCAATCGGTGCACGTGTCAGCGGCGAAATCGCCAGATTGTATGGTAATCACGGCATGGACGAAGCTCCCATTCGGCTTAATTTTCAGGGCGTCGCAGGCCAAAGCTTTGGCTGCTGGAATGCGGGCGGGTTAGAACTATATATTGAAGGCGATGCCAACGACTATGTAGGCAAAGGCATGGCAGGCGGGAAAATCGTTTTGTACCCCCCAAAAGTCAGTACATTCGATTCACGAAATACTAGCATCATCGGTAATACCTGCCTATATGGTGCAACGGGTGGCAAACTTTTGGCTGCCGGTCGCGCTGGTGAGCGATGTGGTGTCCGTAATTCCGGTGCCCAGGTCGTGGTTGAGGGAGCAGGCGATCATTGCTGCGAATATATGACGGGTGGCGTAGTTGCTGTCCTGGGTGAAACTGGCTATAACTTTGGTGCTGGCATGACGGGCGGTTTTGCTTATGTACTAGATGAAGATCGTACCTTCGTAGATAAATACAATTCAGAACTTGTAGAGCTAAAACGAATATCCAGCGAAGCATCCGAAGGCTACGCATCTCACTTACGAGAAATGATTATTGAGTTCGCCGAAGAAACAGGCAGCGCTTGGGGCAAAGAGTTAGTTGAAAACTTTGACGACTTCATACACAACTTCTGGCTAGTCAAACCGAAAGCGGCCAGCCTCAAAGAATTGTTGGAACGCACAGTTGCGGCTCCACAGTAAGGCTTTGGTTACTAACTATGTCTAATGATTTTCAGTTTATCGATGTTGGCCGCCAAGATCCGAAAAAACGGTCTATGCACAAGCGCCAGCAAGAGTTTGTAGAAATATATGAGCCCTATAACCGCCATCAGGTAGCAGACCAATCGGACCGTTGCCTCGCTTGTGGCAACCCCTATTGCGAATGGAAATGTCCTGTTCACAACTACATTCCCAATTGGCTCAAGCTGATCGCGGAAGGCAATGTGATGGAAGCCGTAGAGCTTTGTCATCAAACCAATTCCCTTCCAGAAGTATGCGGACGAGTATGTCCACAAGATAGGCTTTGTGAGGGCGCATGCACCCTAAATGATGGATTTGGTGCAGTGACCATTGGTAGCGCGGAAAAATATATTACTGATACGGCTTTTGCATTGGGCTGGCGTCCCGATATGTCGAAAGTGGTATGGACGGAGAAGCGCGTAGCCGTAATTGGTGCAGGGCCAGCGGGCCTAGGTTGCGCAGATATTCTGATCCGAAATGGTGTGCGACCCGTTGTCTTTGACTCCTATCCAGAAATTGGCGGATTGCTTACCTTTGGCATTCCTCCATTCAAGCTCGAAAAGAAAGTAATGCAACGCCGCCGTGAAATCTTTGAAGGCATGGGCGTGGAGTTCCGGCTAAACACCGAAGTGGGCAAAGACATTTTAATGGAAGAGCTGACCAAAGAATTTGATGTAGTGTTTTTGGGCATGGGTACCTATACCAATATGAAAGGCGGCTTTCCGGGCGAAGACTTACCTAATGTAGTAGATGCGCTCCCATTCTTGGTTTCTAACGTCAATCGACTGCTGGATTTTGAAAAAGACCCCTCTGACTTTATTAACGTCGAAGGAAAACGAGTTGTAGTACTCGGCGGTGGAGATACCGCCATGGATTGCGTGCGCACATCAGTGCGACAGGCGGCAACTTCAGTAACCTGTGTATATCGACGTGATGAGGCGAATATGCCCGGTTCTCGCCGTGAGGTTAAGAATGCAAAGGAAGAAGGCGTGAATTTTATGTTCAACCGTCAACCTATAGAAATCAGGGGAACTAATGCGGTAGAGGGTATAAAACTAATAGAAACGCGGCTAGGTGAGGCGGACGACCGCGGTCGCCAGCGCCCCGAACCTATTTCCGGAAGCGAAGCAATCCTGGATGCAGACATAGTGATTATTGCTTTTGGTTTTCAACCCAGCCCTGCTGCTTGGCTATCGGAATTTGAGGTAGAAACCAACGACTGGGGTGGAATCGTCGCACCGGAACATCAGAAGTATCAATTTCAGACTACTAATCCCAAAATTTTCGCCGGTGGAGATATGGTGCGCGGCAGCGACCTTGTGGTAACTGCGATATGGGAAGGGCGGCAGGCTGCAGAAGGTATTCTAGACTATCTGGACGTAGGCTAATCACCTTATTGGACGACTTTCTAGGAAAAGTAAATTGAATGAACTCAAAAACGACCGTTTTCTTAAGGCACTGCGGCGACAACCTACCGACCGAACTCCAATTTGGATGATGCGCCAAGCCGGTCGCTATTTGCCCGAATACAGGGCAATTCGTGAGAAAGCGGGTTCTTTTATGAACTTATGTACAAATCCCGAGCTCGCCTGCGAAGTAACTCTGCAACCTCTAGAGCGTTTTGAATTCGACGCTGCGATATTGTTTTCCGATATTTTGACCATCCCAGATGCGATGGGACTGGGATTACATTTTGTCGAAGGTGAAGGCCCTAAGTTTCAACACCCCTTGCGCAATCAAGCCGATGTCGAGAAACTCGCTATTCCCGATATCGGATCAGAATTAGGCTATGTGACCGATGCGGTTTCATTAATTCGTCAGGAGCTCAAGGATCGAGTACCCCTGATCGGTTTTTCTGGTAGCCCATGGACCTTGGCTACATATATGGTTGAAGGGCAATCTACCCGCGAATTTCGCCTTATTAAAGGCATGCTGTACGAAGACCCAAAAAGCCTACATTTGTTACTCGACAAACTTGCTCAGTCCGTGACTCTCTATCTTCAAGCGCAAATTGACGCCGGGGCTCAAGCGGTACAAATATTTGATACCTGGGGTGGCGTGCTTAGTGACGCCGCATACCGAGAGTTCTCATTAAGCTATATGGCTAAAATTGTAGATAGCCTAAGTCACAACACGGATATACCCATAATACTATTCACCAAAAATGGCTCTCCCTGGTTAGAGGAAATTGCGGATACCGGCTGTCATGCTCTGGGTCTAGATTGGTCCATTGGGATTGACGCCGCACGTGAGCGTGTAGGCGATCGAGTGGCCCTGCAGGGGAATATGGACCCCGCTATACTACGATCTACACCAGAGGCCATAGAAGGCGAGGTTCAGCGTATTTTGGACGCGTATGGCTCCGGACCAGGGCATATTTTCAATTTGGGCCATGGTATTACTCCAGACGTATTACCCGACAATGTCGCAACATTTGTGAGAGCCGTGCACGAACGAAGTGTGAATTAGTCGATATTCCTGCAAATTCGCCCTTTTCAGACCATCGAAATTACTAGCACTTAGGGCCCAGCAGTCCAAAGATATCTCCTGTAAAGTTAACTGATCGAATTTTTCGGCGAATGGGAGTTAAAAGTGGCAGAGCTAAAACAAAAGAAAATTGACGTAACTGACCTAAAGTTAGGCATGTTCGTTTCTGCACTCGACCGCCCCTGGTCACAAACTTCATTCCCTTTGCAGAGTTTCGCCTTAAAGTCTCATCGCGAGATAATGGCAATACGCTCACTGTGCCAATAAGGCTATAGAGGTGGTAATCGGACACGATATCCCCCAAGCATTAATCAGTCACCGCGACCCAAGGTCCAAAATATTAGCAGCCCTTATTGCCAGGATCGTCCCAGATACACGCCAATTGAGGCGTTAACCTGCTTAGTATAGGATGATTTGCGAGGAAATGTGATGGAGGTCTAAATTTGTCACGTTGATTCAACCCGATATTGGAGTAAATTTAATGAAATCCGCACATTACTCGGATCAAAACCTCATCTGGCTAGACCTGGAAATGACCGGTCTAGTCCCAGAAACCGACTTAGTAATCGAAATCGCAACCATAGTTACGGATCCAGAGCTAAATATTCTCGCAGAAGGACCAATCATAGCTTTGAATCAAGCGCAATCGGCGCTGGACACCATGGACGACTGGAATCAGCAACACCATGGAAGTAGCGGATTAGTTGAAAGAGTCCTTAACAGTGTCCATACCGAAGAATCTGCAACGCAAGACACCATCACATTTTTGCAAGATTATATAGCTAAAGGAAAATCGCCAATGTGCGGTAATTCAATATGCCAGGACCGGCGCTTTATGGCGAAACATATGCCGGAGCTTGAGCGCTATTTTCACTACCGAAACCTCGATGTAAGCACTATTAAAGAGTTGGTACTGCGATGGCAGCCCGATTTATTGGATGGTTTTAGCAAAAAAGGCGCGCATCTGGCGATGGATGACATTAAAGATTCGATTGCTGAGATGGTCTATTACAGAAAACACTGCCTCTCGATTTAGCTGCTTAGTCATTTTGACGCTTAACCATTTAAGTGCCTGGCCATTTAACTAAAGGCTAATAAGAGCACGGTTACATCGAACTCAATTTGCCCCCGGGCAGAAATTGCCAAGTTCGGATAAAAACAATTTTGTCATATTTGGCGGATAGCTCTGGCGGAAATCGGTCAAAAGGTCCCGCTTTGCGCGCTATTTCTACCGCAGCCTGATCCAGAAGCACCTCACCAGAAGATTTCAGTATATCTGCTGACTCTATTCTCCCATCTGGCAATAGTGTCAGCTGCAATCTCAAACTACCAAATATGCCCTGATTAACTGCCTGCTCGGGGTAATTTATATTGCCAGTAGTGACAATTCTTTCCTGCAGCATTACTTGATACGCCGCATCTTCCCTTGCTTTGGCAGCAACAGAGGTCAATGTGCCAATTCGCGGACGTTTAGCGGGCTCTTGCTTTAAAACGTCCAGCCGAGCCAATAATGCAGTGGCATCCATACTTAGCTCAGCATCACTAGGCGTGTCGCCAGTTTGTTGCAGATCTGGAGTGCCGGCAATCGCCTCGTAAGGATTAAACTGCCCGCTATCGGCGCCGGCAAATGCAATTACCTGATCCCTAGTGGGCACCAGACTATTTTCTTCCGTTCCACTGGCTTCCTGATTCGCCTGAGCAATAAAATCTGCTTCTTCTGGCGCGTCGTTTGCAGCCTGAGAAACAATAGTGACATCAATCTCTGGAGCCAGTTCTGACCCGCCATTCCAGTTAAGGGTTAGTCCAAATACGATGACTGCATGGGCTGCAGTAGCAACAAAAATGCCAAAACCGAACTTGTCGCCACTTAAATGATTGAGGTTGCTAGCTGCTTGCTGAACCACTAGATCGTTTCTCTTCTATAGCTTGCATTAACAGGTTCCCGATTTTTTCTCCGGTTACAGCGTCGATCTCTCTAATGCAGGTTGGGCTGGTTACGTTGATCTCCGTAAGAAAGTCACCAATGACATCTAGACCAACTAATAGTAGACCTCGTTCCCTTAATTCCGGGCCAACCTGTCCGGCTATCCAGAGATCTCGTTCAGAAAGCTCTTGCACCACACCAGTGCCGCCAGCCGCGAGATTGCCACGAGTTTCACCGCTATGGGGAATACGAGCTAACGCATGGGATACCGGCTCACCATCTATCATAAGGATGCGTTTGTCGCCCTGCTTGATCTCTGGCAAGTACCGCTGAGCCATGACCGGCGTACTTCCAGAATTAGTAATAGTTTCAATAACCACTGAAAGGTTACTTTCATCTGGCTTTAGACGAAAAATGGACTGCCCGCCCATGCCATCAAGGGGTTTGATAATGACGTCGCCATATCTCCGATGGAAGTCTCGCAATACGGTATCACTCGAGCTAACCACCAGTTCGGGACAGCATTGCGGAAATTGAGTAGCAAACAGCTTTTCATTACAGTCGCGCAGCGATTGCGGAGAATTTACAACCAAGACGCCCAGCCGCTCGGCCATTTCCAGAAAATACGTACTATAAATATAGTTCATATCGAAGGGTGGATCTTTACGCATAACTAGGCAATCGAACTCTGTAGACTCTCTAAGAACAAACTCTCCGCCTTCAAAGTGATTATCATTCGCGAGATCAAGTTTGAGCGAAGCGGACCTCAGCTTTGGAATGCCTTCGTCCAGCCATATATCCCCCTGAGTAAAATACTCAACCGTCCAACCAAAATCCTGGGCGGCTTGGGCAATAGCCAAAGTCGAATCTTTGTAAGGAGCAATCTCTTCAATAGGATCCATTAGGATGCCTAGGCGACCACCATTAACTGCCATAAGCAGAACCATTCCAACTGAGTGGGTTAAGCCGGAATCTTAGCATGGAGGCAAAGCTCACAGTTATCTGGTTAGACTGAAAAAACTAGGAAACTAGGTCTCAGAATGCGAGCTACAGCATTGTTTTTGATAGGCCGATGGGACAATATGATCCGGATAATATAGCTAAGACTGAATTAGGTAGAATTAGTGACTGAAAAAATCCCTAAGGTGCTACTGCCATGAAGGTGATGGTGGTAGACGATAGCAACACCATACGGCGCACTGTGGAGACAATTCTCTCCAAAGTAGGTTGCGAAGTGGTTACTGCCGTAGACGGCTATGACGCCTTGGCAAAAATCGCCTCTACTCGACCAGATCTCATTCTTATAGACATAATGATGCCACGACTTGATGGTTACCAAACCTGCGTCCTAGTTAAAAATAATGCCCATTTTAAAGGCACGCCAGTAGTTATGTTATCCAGCAAAGGTGGCCTATTTGACAAAGCCAAAGGTCGAATCGTCGGTTCAGACCGTCACTTAACCAAGCCATTTAGCAAGGATGAGCTTCTCGAGGTGTATGAATGCTACAAAAAATAATGAGAGCCCTTTGCACAGAAGCTATTTCACTCACATGCTGCGTTAAAATCATGTTCAATCGATCGTTTATAAACATAAACGCCCTCGTTACACGTGTTTTTGCCTTGCCTAAAAGCAAAATATTTTTCCGTGCAAAGACCTCAATAAAAACCAAATCGGGACGACTCTAATTATGGCTAAAGTGCTAATCGTTGACGATTCATTGAGCGAGACAAATAGATTTACTCAGATTCTCGAGAAAAGCGAATACCAGGTGATTACTGCTAGCTGCGGCGAAAATGGGGTGCGCATCGCCAAAGAACAACTTCCCGATCTAGCTCTTATGGACTTCGTTATGCCGAGGTTAAATGGTTTCCAGTCTGCTAGACAGCTTCCAAAGAATGCCAGCACTAAAGATATTCCCATCATCATGGTGACTACCAAGAATCAGGAAACCGACAAGGTCTGGGGTAGACGTCAGGGTGCTAAAGCATACCCAAAAAAACCGGCTCCCGAAGCGCTGCTAGCGGAAACCATCAATCAGCTAATGAGCTGATTTAGCATGAAATCGCCGACAGACATACTCAGCCACCTACGAGATCAAATTGTTGAGCGGGCAATTGCTGCACCCCGCCAAGCTGGAGACGACAGTTGGCAGGCGGTTGCATTTTTGGCTGGAGATCAAAAGTTGTTGGTGAATATGCAGCAAGTTACTGAAGTTGTTGAGATTCCGGCAATAACCATAATTCCCGGCGTACAGGCTTGGGTGGCAGGTATAGCCAATGTTCGCGGCCTGATATTGCCGCTGATAGATTTGGGTTTGTATTTGGAGTCTAATCCGTCGCAGACCAAAGTTCGCTGCCATGTAATCACAGTGGAGCGAGCCGATACGCGTTTTGGGCTTATCGTCGAACAGGTTGTTGGCATGCGACAAGTAAGTAGCGAAAAAATTGAAGACAATAAAAATCAGCGGGGTATCGAAAAATATCTATCTGGTGAAGTCGAAATCGCCGAAGAAACCTGGCAAATTTTTGACACGGACAAGCTTATGTTCAGTGAAAAATTTCATCAGGTGGCTACGGCCTAAATTAGCAAATAAGTGAAAAATAATATGGCTTCTCGCATTAAGTTGCATTCAATAGTTATCTTCTTGCTAGCGATATTGATGGCTGCTGCCATTTTGTTAGCAATTTATAGTATGACACTCACTGTAAATAACGATCGATCAGATCGCCAATTGCAAAATGTATTGACCTCGATTCAGTCGGAAGTTTACGACCTGATGGTAGTGTCACAAGATGCGGCAATCGGCGACGCGGAAGCCGTGGCTAGTCTTCCGGCGATTGAGCAATCTATTTCCGATAAGCAAAGTATATTTTTAGGTTCAGCAGCTGAGCTAGATCCCAGTAATGTACGCAGGTTTAACGACCAGCTAAATAACATTGTTACCAATGTTCGCGATATCAAAGGTCAGACCGAAAACGTGCAATTTCTGCGCACTCAGCTTTCCGTACTTGAGCAGAATATTCCTCGTATACAACAGGCCTACACAACGGTAGTAGACACCATGCTGAGCATCAATACCCCAGCAGATCAAATTGCGGAGGCTCAAGCGCAGGTATGGAGGTCAGAGCGGACCTTGGCAAGTCTAAGAAGTATCCTCGGCGGCAATAACATGGGCGGAAACTACGACCCAATAGCGGCTGCAGAGCAATTTCACAACGATGTATTGGTATTTTCTGAAGTTCTTGTAGGAATGCGCGATGGCAACCGTTTACTTGGGATTAGTCGGGTTGAAAGTCAAGAAGTGCGTGTTTTATTAGATCAAATTGAGAGCCAGCTTGAAAGTATAAATACCACAGTACAGGCGTTGATAGGCGCATCCTCCTCTCTCTCCGTAACCTCTGAAGCTGCGGACGCAATCCTCCGCACTGGTGCGGACTTACTTACCGGTACTCAGATACTTTCATTGGAAATTGCCGCGCTGCCAGAGCGCTTCGACGTTCGACCTTTTAGTACTCCGACGGTATTTTTCGCTGCTACCACTGCGGCGATTTTGGGCTTTCTGATCGGCTTGCTGATTTTCAGACAAACTCGATCTAATTTGCGCCTGCAAGAGGGTGCAAACGAAGGTAACCAAGAGGCCATTCTTAGACTTCTGGATGAAATAGCTGATTTAGCGGAAGGGGATCTAACGGTCAAAGCTACGGTAAGTGAAGACTTTACCGGGGCCATTGCTGATTCGATCAATTACGCCATCGAACAACTCAGGGAGCTGGTTGCCAACGTGGTGGCCACTGCGGAAAGTGTTGCCGGTGCGTCCAATGAAACACGAGCAATTGCCTTACGCCTAACAGAAGCCTCAGAACACCAGTCTTCTCAGATTAGCACCACCACAAAATCTATTGCTTCCATCGCTGACAACTTGACCTCAGTTTCCAGTGATGCAGAAGAACTTGCCTCTGTTGCACAGAGTTCGGTTGATGTCGCTCGCACTGGGAATCAGGTGGTGCAAAATTCTATAAGAGGCATGAACGATATTCGCGAACAAATTCAAGATACAGCCAAACGAATTAAACGATTGGGTGAAAGCTCTCAGGAAATTGGCGACATTGTTTCCCTTATCAATGATATTGCCGATCAAACCAATATCTTAGCGCTAAACGCCTCTATTCAGGCGGCAATGGCCGGGGAGGCTGGGCGAGGTTTTGCCGTTGTTGCGGACGAAGTGCAAGGCCTTGCGGAGCGCGCCGCTGCTTCGACAAAAAAAATCGAATCCTTAGTGAGGGCGATTCAAACAGATACCAATGAAACCGTTGCCTCAATGGAGCAAACAACATCAGAGGTAGTGCGAGGAGCAGAATTAGCTAACAGCGCGGGAGAGTCTCTTACAGAGATTCAATCGACCTCAGAGAATTTGGCCACACTAATTCTAGCAATTTCCACCTCCGCCAAGGAGCAATCAGACCAGGCAAACCGGGCATCAAGATCAATGCGGGTAATTTCCGATATTGCCGAGCAAACTTTGGCGGGAAGTACCGAATCTGGCAGAGCCATTGGCGAACTGGCAGAACAAGCGATCCGTTTACGCGGCTCGGTAGATGATTTCAAATTACCGCAGGGAGCCAGTGCATCCGCCTTTATTTCTGGTCAGCAAGAAGACAGAGCATTCGGTCAAACTTCGGGCCTCACAAACATAGTGCTAGATGCTCAATCAACGGACTCGATCCAAGAACTAGAGGCACGATCAGAGAACGATTCCCTGCCAGCCAAGTCCGCAAAGCCTGAAACGGCAGAAGAATCAGAATTAGACAAAACACAAATTCTCAGCCCTATTCCAGATGCCGAGGAAGGACCTGAAGAAAGTGCATCAGAAGTTGAATTGGAAGCTGAACCTAAAACTTCTGAAGATGAGATTCAAGGGGAGGCTGATGAGAGCGAACCCCTGGCAGAATCATCGGCGGATGTTGACGATAATCTTGAAGAAGATTTCGGTCTGAAAGATGACGAGGTTTTTTTATCCTTTGATATCGATCTTGACGACGAAGACGACAAGTAACAGGCGCCCTTTTTGATGCCGAGCACTGATTCTCATACCACTGACGCCAGCCAATGGCTTGTCGACCAAATTCAAGTTGAATTGGATGATGCCCTTGCCAAGCTCGAACGTTATATAAAGCGCAGTGAAGAAATCGAACAACTGCAAGAATGCGCAGAAGTTCTTAAGAATACCGGAAACGTCTGCCTTATGGCGGGCATGGATGCGCAGGCATTGCTCTCCGCAGAGTTATGCAATCTTAGTAACCAGCATCTCGAACAGCCCGAAAAAAATACTGAGCAAATACTAGGCATTCTCTCTGAGGGAGTTGTAACGCTTCGCGCTTTCTTGGACACGGCCGGCGGTGACGCAATCTTTATTAAGCTAACGCCTCCAGTTAATAATATTCGAGCACTTATCGAACAACCACTCGCCAGTGAATCGGATTTATTTCAACCGGATATCATAAGCGGGCTGCAATCATTTTCTAGAACCTTTAGCGCAACTTTAGATTCGGCTGTGCTGCGCAAGATCCGAACACTATATCAGCGCTCGGCTCTTGTTTTGATGCGCGATGGTCTACCTGATACCACTCTTAACGAGCTGCAAAAGGTCTTCAAGTTACTCTATCAACGCGGTGGCACGGCCTATTTATCCGCAATAGCTTTTACCTGCTTGGCACTTCTGGAAAAGATATCCGCTGGTGACCTCAAATTTGAGCTAGCCCTACGTCAGCAGTTTAAGCGCGTCGATGAAGTTCTTAAAAAGCTGATCGCTGGTGGTGATCACGAAGATTCAGGACTGCTAAAGAACTTACTCTTTTATTTGGCAATTAGTGGCGGTGACCAAGCCGCTGGCACTCGAACTCTAAAGTTCTTCAAGCTGGAGAAGTTCGCACAGACCGCATTAGAAATTAATACCGGCAGCCTTAACCTAGTCGATGCAAGATCACTTGAACCTGTTGTAGAAGCGCTCAGCGCTGATATCGCACAAGCGAACACAGCGCTCGAAGACGCCTTAACAGGACAGTTGGATTTTGGCGAAACTAAGCGATTGCTGAATATTCTAATTACGCGCATGGGTGACACCCTAGCTATGGTCGGCATAGAGGATGCACAAACCACGGCAGCTGAAGTTAGCAATGTGGTTCGAAGCTGGAAATCCATCGATACGATTGAGGAAATTAGTGATGAAGACCTCTCTTTAGTGACCGATGCGTTGGTTCGACTTGAAGTTCGACTGAAATCACTAACCAGCTCGCATTCCAGCGATTCAATTGAGAACATCGATTCTGCCAGCGAAGTGGGCGATGCCAGGCAAACGCTGCTAGATCAAGGGCGTATATCTGTTGAAAGGTCTAAAGCGGATATCAACGACTATATGAGCCGCGACTTTGACTCTCACGCCCTCGAAAAGGTGCCGATTTACTTGACCGAATTGGAAGGAGCTCTGCGATTTTATCCTTTGGATAGACTGGCAAATATTGCGATCTCTGTCAGAAAATACGTTCAACATGAACTACTTGAAAAAAGGGTTGCTCCCGAACTAGAACCCATTGATCTATTGGCCGACATAATTGTTTCCATCGACTACTATCTCGAATGCCTAAAGCAGGACGCCAGCTTCAATTTGGCCTTTCTTATCGATAAAGCCGAGGAAAAATGCGCAACTATTGGCTATCCGGCTGAAGTCCCGAATTTTGAATCTCCTATTGCAGCATCAGCTGAAATTTCCGAGGACGAACGGGCAGCGATCGCTGTTGATATAGAGCCAGAAACTCCAGTAGAATCAGCGCCGGAAGCGTTGGTTGAGGTTGA